>JACCDW011152478.1_pt1 | contig 179749 bp, 144 predicted proteins | sample 7449781 | NCBI WGS metagenome assembly JACCDW01 (sample SAMN15323449, study PRJNA562643) | freshwater metagenome | isolation source: river surface water | place: USA:Blue River Watershed | collected 2017-08-18 | reverse complement strand
TTAGTGGTATCGCACTTACCTTAACAACCATTTTCTTACCGCAAGCATTCTGGTTAGGATTGCCAACTTTCTTTGGCGGAATGGCAATGGCAATGGATTGGGTTTAATTCCGGTCTCTAAATTTCAACGGCGTCATTGACGCACAAAAACTAAAAAATTATGGCGAATCAAAATTGGTTTGATTTTGAGAAAGATATTGCTGAATTGTGTTCTCAGCTTGAAAAAGCTAGAGCCACACATGAAGAAGGCAAATTGGATATGACTGACATGATGGCTACCATCGAGTCAAAAATCAAAGAAGCACAATCTCATGTGTATGCAAATTTAACTGGATGGCAGAAAGTACAAATTTCTCGTCACCCAGATAGACCATATACCCTCGATTATATCGAGAATATTTGCACCGACTTTGTTGAATTATTTGGTGATCGTCAAGTAAAGGACGATAAAGCCATTGTTGGTGGATTTGCCAAAATTGATGGCCAACCCGTAATGGTAATTGGTCAGCAAAAAGGCAGAAATACCAAGCAACGTCAATTTAGAAACTTCGGTATGCCAAATCCTGAGGGATATCGTAAAGCTTTACGATTGATGAAGTTGGCAGAGAAATTCAATGTTCCGGTTTTAACTTTGATTGATACTCCGGGCGCTAGTCCTGGTTTAGAAGCTGAGGAGCGTGGACAAGGTGAAGCCATTGCCAAAAATTTATTTGAAATGGCCACATTGGAAGTGCCAATTGTTTGTGTTGTGATTGGTGAAGGTGCCAGCGGTGGTGCGTTGGGAATAGGAGTTGGCGACCGTGTGTTGATGATGCAATACACTTGGTATAGCGTAATTAGTCCGGAAAGTTGTTCTAGCATATTATGGCGTACTTGGGAAAAGAAAGAGTTGGCGGCAGAAGCGCTCAAACTTTCTTCTACCGATATGCTCCAAAATAAATTGGTAGATGGTGTGATTCAAGAGCCTATTGGAGGCGCACATCATGATCCTGCTCAAGCATATGAGTTCTTGAAGGAAGCCGTGATGAAAGAATTTGCAACTTTAAAGAATTTATCTATTGATGAATTGGTTGCATCTAGAATCAACAAATTCTCAGATATGGGAGTTGTTGTTGAGGGATAATTTATTTTCAGAATAATTTATGGCAAATCGCATCCTTGAATTGTTTAAAATTCAATATCCAATTATTCAGGGTGGAATGATTTGGTGTAGCGGTTGGGAATTAGCATCTGCTGTAAGTGAAGCCGGAGGATTGGGTTTAATTGGTTCTGGATCCATGTATCCAGAAGTTTTGAGAGAGCACATACAAAAATGTAAAGCAGCTACGGATAAACCTTTTGGAGTCAACGTCCCTCTACTATATCCAGATATAGAAAAGCATCTTGAAATTATTGTAAATGAAGGTGTTAAGATTGTATTTACATCTGCTGGAAATCCTGCAAAATATACATCTTGGTTAAAAAGTCATGGCATTACTGTGGTGCATGTGGTGGCCAATTTGAAGTTTGCAAAAAAATGTGAAGAGGCGGGTGTTGATGCAATTGTAGCTGAGGGATTTGAGGCTGGAGGTCACAATGGTCGTGAGGAAACCACAACCATTGCGTTAATACCATTGATTAAAAAATATTGTAAACTACCCTTAATAGCGGCTGGTGGCATTGGAAATGGAGCTTCAATGGCGGCTGCTTTGTGCTTGGGTGCTGAAGGTGTTCAAGTGGGAAGTAGGTTTGCAGCAACCCATGAAAGTAGTGCGCACATTGCTTTTAAAAATGAAATTATTGGGGCTGGTGATGGTTCTACAGAATTGACATTAAAGGAATTGACTCCAGTAAGACTGCTTAAAAATACATTTTATAACCAAGTTCAAGAGGCTTACAAGGAAAATGCTTCTGTTGAAACATTGAATGCTTTGCTGGGTCGTGGACGTGCCAAAAAGGGTATGTTTGAAGGTAACTTGGAAGAAGGCGAATTGGAAATAGGACAAGTTAGTGCCTACATTGATCAAATAGTTTCTGCCAAAGAAGTGGTTGACGAAATGGTACAAGGTTGTAAAACTGCGCTCAACAATACAATTAACCAATTATCGTTTTAATTCACAAAAGCAAAACTTGTTTTGATATACTTTGGAGTAATTTTGATGAACCATGATTGAACAGGAACTGCTTAAATGGAAAGTAATTTATACAGCAAGTAGGCAAGAGAAAAAGGTTGCATCTTATCTCGAGAAGTTTGGCGTTGAATATTATTTGCCCATATATCGAAGTTTAAGATATTGGAAAGACCGAAAAAAGTGGTTGGAATTGCCGTTGTTCAATGGGTATGTTTTTGTTCGTCCTACCGAAATTCAGCGCGACGAGGTTTTAAAAATTCCTGGGGTTGTGAAATTTATCCGTCATAATTCAACAGATGCCATCATTCCGGAGCGTCAATTGATTTTGATACGAGAATTTATAGAATTGGGATATTCTGTAAGTCAACATAATGCGAGCGAATTGTTTGAAGTTGGAGACGTTGCTGAAATTATGGAAGGTCCTTTGCAAGGACAAGAGGCGGAAGTTTCAAAATTGGGAGAAGACACATATCTTTTGGTAACAATTGAAGCAATGAATCAAAGTTTTAAGGTTAAATTGCCAAAAGAAATGTTGAAATTGCGACGAAAGAAATCAAAAGAAGTAATCAAACCGCTATGGTAGGGAATAAAATTTTGTTATTATCACCTCACACCGACGACGGAGAGTTGGGATGTGGTGCCACTGTTTCGAAACTCATTAGAGAGGGCAAACAGGTATACTATGCGGCGTTTAGTGCTTGCGAACAAAGTGTGCTCGCGCAATTTCCAAAGGATATATTAATCAGTGAAGTAAAGGCGGCGACATCAACTTTAGGTATTCCTCCTGAAAATTTGAAATTGTTTCGTTATAATGTACGCACGTTCAATTATCATAGGCAGGCTATTTTAGATGATTTGATCAAATTGCGGGAAGAGATACAACCCGACACAGTATTGATACCGAGCGTAAATGACATTCATCAAGACCATAAAACCATGGCGGAAGAAGCGTTAAGGGCATTCAAATTCATCAATATTTTTTCATACGAATTGCCTTGGAACAATTTGAATTTCAATACTTGTGCCTTCGAAGTGGTTGAAGAGCAAGACGCGCAGTGTAAGGTAAATGCGTTGGCACAATACAAGAGCCAAGCTCATAGACCCTATGCCAATGAAGAATTTCTCAGATCGCAGTTGCGTATGAGGGGTGTTCAAGTGGCTCAACGGTATGCCGAGGTCTTTGAGGTGGTGAGATTGGTGATGAAATAGTTGCATTTTATGCAAATCTTTTTCGATAATTAATATTTAGTACTAAATTCGCCCTCAATGGTTATTTCTCAGATTGTTTTTGCAGTATTCCTCCTAATTGGAATCTACTTTTTTTCAAAAAGTGTTGGTGTTGTAAGACGCAATATTTTATTGGGTAAAGACATCGATTTAAGCGATCAACCTGCTGCTCGTTGGAAGCAAATGCTTTGGGTTGCAATGGGCCAAAGCAAAATGGGAAAACGACCAGTTGCTGCCTTTTTTCACTTGTTTGTGTATTTGGGTTTTGTGTTAATTAACATTGAGGTGATGGAAATCATGATCGATGGTTTATTTGGCACTCATCGTTTTTTTGCGCATTATTTGGGTTCTGTTTATGATTTGGCCATTGGCTTTTTCGAAATTTTGGCTTTTGGTGTTTTGGTAGCTTGTTTGGTTTTCTTGGGACGTAGGTATATCACCAAAGTTCCACGTTTGAATATGCCTGAATTGAAAGGTGGTCCAATAAAAGATGCTACTTTTATTTTGTTGGTAGAGATTGTGTTAATGGCGGCTTTACTTAAAATGAATGCCGCTGAGCAAGTGCTTCAAAGTAGGGGTGAAATGCTGAAACATGGTTCATTCCCAATCAGTCAATTTTTGGTTCCGTTTTTTGAGGGATTTTCTAACCCAACCTTGCATTTTATGGAGCGTTCGGCTTGGTGGTTCCACTTTGTGGGTATATTGTTGTTTTTGAACTATATTCCTTTTAGCAAACACTGGCATATCATCATGAGTTTTCCAAATGTTTACTTTAGTTCATTGAATCCGAAGGGACAATTTTCCAACATGGCTACTGTAACCACCGAGGTAAAATTGATGATGGATCCTTCGGCTCAACCACCTGATGGTTATGAGGCTCCGCTTGGATTTGGTGTGAAGGACGTACAAGATTTAACATGGAAGAATTTGATGGATGCCTATTCTTGCACCGAGTGCGGAAGATGTACAAGTGTTTGTCCTGCAAACATTACCGGCAAGAAATTAAGTCCACGTAAAATCATGATGGATACCCGTGATCGATTGGAAGAAGTAGGAAGAGCAATAGATGCTGCTGCAAAAGCAGGTACCCCAATTGAGGGTAGGGTTGAAGATGGCAAAGATTTGCATGCTTATATCAGCGCGGAAGAACTTTGGGCGTGTACCACTTGCAATGCTTGTGCTGAAGCTTGTCCGGTAAATATCAACCCTGTAGACATCATTTATCAAATGCGTCAATACAAGGTAATGGAGCAAAGTGCTGCTCCAAGCGAGTTGAATGGCATGTTTACAAACATGGAAAACAATGGTGCACCTTGGCAATTCAACCAGAATGACAAGGGCAATTGGGCGATGGAATCTTGATTTAACGATTCGTTTTCGGATTGTGGGAAGTTGAAGTTTATCGAATTCCGCAAAAACTGCAATTAATTAGTGATAAATGTTTCTTATCTTTGAGGTCTCATGAGTAGTTTTTTAAATAATATGTTGATTTTAGGTATGGGTACCGGTGAGATTGTCGTAGTAGCATTAATTTTATTATTGTTATTTGGCGGCAAGAAAATTCCTGAATTGATGCGTGGTTTAGGTCGTGGAGTTCGTGAATTCAACGATGCAAAATCAGGCATTAAGAATGAGATTCAAAAAGGAATGAACGAAGAACAAAACCCAGAATCTAAAAATTGAAAACATACAATCGCATTTCCGAAATTCGATTAGATATTGAAGCGGGTGCGGTGTCGTGTGTCCAGCTTGTCCAAAATTACCTTCAAAATATTGAGGGTAAAAAGCATTTGAATGCATTTTTGGAAGTTTGGGCAGAAGAGGCATTGTTACGCGCCGCTGAGATCGACGAAAAGATAAAGCAAGGCACCGCTGGTCGTTTGGCAGGGGTTGTTATTGCTTTAAAAGATGTATTGGCTTACAAAAATCACAAGGTAAGTTCATCATCTAAAATATTGGAGGGATTTGAGTCTCTCTATAATTCAACTGTTGTAGAACGTTTGCTAGCTGAAGATGCAATTTTTATTGGCAGAACCAATTGCGATGAGTTTGCAATGGGTGCATCCAATGAAAACAGTGCTTTCGGCCCTGTTAAAAATGCGGCCGACGAAAGTCGTGTTCCTGGAGGTTCTTCAGGAGGAAGTGCTGTTGCCGTGCAAGCCAATATGTGTCATTGTGCTTTGGGCACAGACACAGGTGGATCTATTCGTCAGCCGAGTGCATTTACCGGTATTTTTGGTTTCAAACCTACATATGGATTAATTTCACGTTGGGGTTTATTGGCATACGCTTCTAGTTTTGATCAAGTTGGTCCAATGACCAAAAGCTTGGAAGACAATATGTTGCTTACTGAAATTATGTCGGGGATGGACAACCACGACGCAACGATGTTGCAACAACCATCCATGAAATTTACGCAGCCAACGTCCCCCAAAAAAGCAAAGTTTGCGGTCATGAATGAGGCCATTCATCACCCGGGAGTGGATAAAGAGGTGCGTGAAAACTTTCAGAAATTATTGGATAAATTGGTTTCTGAGGGACATGAGGTGACGTATTTTGATTTCCCATTGTTGGAGCAAATGGTGCCAACGTACTATGTGTTAACTACGGCAGAGGCAAGTAGCAATTTGTCGAGATATACCGGAATGTTATATGGCAAGCGGAGTGAAAATGCCCATGATTTGGAGTCAACTTATGTAATGAGTCGTACCGAAGGGTTTGGTTCAGAGGTAAAACGAAGGATCATGTTGGGAACATTTGTATTGTCGAGCGATCAATATGACGCATACTACAATAAAGCTCAAAAAGTAAGAAGGGTAATTCAAAATCAGACAAACGAAGTTTTGGCTGATGCTGATGCAATTTTAATACCAACAACAAGCACGCCTGCATTTGAATTGGGCGAGAAAAGCAAAGATCCAATTGCCATGTATTTGGCTGATTTATTTACAGTTCAAGCGAATTTGGCGGGAAATCCTGCCATATCACTTCCATTGTTTGAAACCCAAGCTGGGTTGCCAATAGGCATCCAATTGATGGGAAAATCATTCAAGGAGCAGGAGCTATTTAATTTATCGCAGTTGTTGATCGAAACATGCAAGTCATGAAGTTAGGATTGAGATTTTTAATATTGGCTTCATTGGTTTGGAGTGGATTGGGTGCGCAATCGGTTAAGGTAGACAAGGAAATCAAGAAACTTGAAACCCGTGGTTTGCCCTATTTCTATAATCCTGAAATTGAGCAATATACTCAAGATTGGTTGATGAATGAGAATGGGGGAACTTCAATTGTTCTAGGGAGATATAAATATTACAACCAACAAATTGAAGTAGTAAGAAGACAACTTGACTTACCTTGGTTTATTTCGATTATTCCAGCGGCTAATACAGGTTTTGAACCAAGATTTAAAGATGAAATTGGAACTGCAGGCATGTGGCCATTGTCTTATTTAATGGCAAAAAAGTATGGTTTGAAGCAACTTGCGTTATACGATGAGCGAAGAGATCCTCAGGCATCAACAGTAGCAGCTTGTAAATATTTAAAGGATTTGTACAAAATTTACGGTGATTGGCTCAAGGTAATTACAGCTTTTAGAATTGGACCTGCAAGATTAAACCAGGTAATTCATGAAGCTGGAACGTTGAATTTCAATGAAATTTATGAGTTTTTGGAGCCTGAAGAGAGAATTCCGGTGATTCAATTTTATGCGGCAGCGGTTGCATTGACGTATAGTCAGGAGTCGGGAATGATCGGTGAAGTTTCTTTTTCACAAGCAGAAACGGATACAGTAAGTTCTGTGAACATGGTTGTGCCAGTGAAATTAATTCAAGACCATTTCAAAGTAAATATCATTGAATTTAGAAATTTAAATCCTTCATTAAAAGCAGATTACATTCCATATTTGGGCAAACCTTTTGTGTTTAAGTTGCCAAAAAAAGAGGCGCGTAATTTCCGTATGAAGAAAGATTCAATCATGTATTGGTTAACGGATAAAGCCATAGAGCCAATGCATTATGATACTTTGGTGGAGGTGCTTGAAAACAATGATACCGTAACGATCATCAAATCGAAGGAAGAGTTGGAAGAAGAGCAGCAAATGGTGATTCCTAAAATTCATTCGCAAAAAAAAGTATGGGTTTCATACAAAATAAAAAAAGGTGATGCCCTATTTACATTGACTGATATTTTCGATTGCACCCCGGAACAGTTGCGATCTTGGAATAGGGTGAAAGGAAATTATTTGGCTGTTGGAAAATCATTGAAATTTTACGTATTGGCCGAGAAAAAGGCATTTTACTTAAATTTGAATCGGCTTAGCATACCTGAAAAGCGTAAAGTTGCCGAGCAAGATTGATGAAAAAAATCCAGGGAATTCTTCTATTTTTTGTTCTACACACGTTTGTGTTGGCTCAAAATATGGTTACAAAGGCGAAGCCTTTTGTGGTGCATGCCATCACTGAAAACATTAAAGTTGATGGTTTGTTGAATGAAGCAATTTGGTCAAATTTATACAACCGGGTAAAAGAACACACATTTACACAGTATTATCCTTACGACACTTCAAAATCAAATACTAGAACAAGTTTTGAATTGGCGCATGACGATAAGTTTTTATACGCCGCTTTTGTGTGTGAAAACAAAAATGGCCACAAACCATTTGTGGTTCAAAGTTTAAAAAGAGATTTTAGTGTACTCACCAATGATGCAGTTATTTTATCTATTTCTCCATTTTTAGATGGTCAGAATGGATTTTCATTTGGAGTTACCCCACACAATGCTCAAAGAGAAGGTGCTATTGAAAATGGTGGCACTATGGGTGTTACAACGGCTTGGGATCAAGTTTGGTATAGTGCAACCAAAATTTCAGATAGTTTTTGGGTGGCTGAAATGGCCATTCCGTTTTCTAGCATTCGATATACACGAGGTTCTAAAGTATGGAATTTTAATGTATCTAGAATTGATTACAGAAATAATGAGATTAGCAATTACGTAAAAGTTCCACGCAATTTTAATATCAGTTCGTTGGTTTTTACAGATTCTATGATTTGGGAAAAACCCATTGATGTGCGTTCAAAGAATTTTGTATTAATTCCATATATAAGCGGAAATTCGATTTCAGCGGGACCTGGGTCTGCATTTAAACATTCACCGAAAATAGGTTTGGATGCCAAAGTTGGTATTACTTCGAGTTTGAATTTAGATATCACGGTGAATCCCGATTTTGCCAATGTTGATGTTGATGTACAGCAATTAAATTTAACAAGGTATAGTTTGTATTTCCCTGAAAGAAGACAATTTTTTATTGAGAATAGCGATCTATTTGCCAATTTTGGGTTTAGGCAAATACGTCCTTTTTTTTCACGAAGAATTGGTTTAGACAATCGTTATAGTGGCAATATTCCCATTTTATACGGTGTTAGGGTTTCAGGAAAATATGGAAATGGATTGAGATTGGGTGCAATGAATATGACAACCGAAAGGGTTGTAGTTGACACCAATACCACCATTGGAAGTGTAAATTATACCGTTTTTGCCTTGCAAAAAAAGGTATTTACTTCTTCGAATATTGGGATGATTTTTGTGCATGATCAGGTGTTGGGGCAAAATTTTGCTACTTCAGGGGAGTTAAGTAAGAAATCAAATTATAACAGTGTTTTGGGTGTTGAGTACAATCTACTTACAAAAGGGAATACTTGGTCGGGCAAAGGTTTTATGATGAAATCGATATATCCTGGATTATCAAATTCCTTAGGATATTCGCATGCTACTTGGTTGTTGAGGAAGTCGTTAAATTGGATGTTCATGTGGAATCATGAATATGTAAGCAAGCATTTCAAAGCCAGAACAGGATTTGTGCCCCGGGTAGATAATTATGACCCTGTAAGTGGTAAAATTAAGAAGTTTGATTATTGGCGTTTAGAACCTGAGATAAAGTATACTTATTATCCCCAAAACAATAAGTTATTGAATAATTTCTCTGTAATGGCATATAATTCAAGCTATTACGACAGTATGTTCTCGTTAACGGAATCAAATTCTGAATTGGGATTTGATTTTAATTTCCAAAACAGTGCCATCATTCACAGCAGTTTAGATCACGAATATTTCAGATTATTTTTACCTTTTGCACCGGTTGATTTACCGGGTGGAGGTTATTTTACGGGTCAATATCATTGGTTTAATTGGCATACGGAGTTTACTTCTAATTCTCGGAAACCATTGTTTGGTGCAGTGGAGTTTACCACAGGTAATTATTTTATTGGGTTCAAAAATGAATTCAATGCAACTTTGAATTATCGCATTCCTGGATTGGGAAAAAAACGATTACCACGTTGGTTTGTATCGTCGAACTTTCAAAGAATCAGAATTGATTTGAGGGATAGTGGGCTTTACAACATTGATTTGGTGGGATTAAAAGTGGAACACAGTTTGAATACAACAATGTATCTAACAGGGTATTGGCAATTAAATGCACAGAATAAATTGATGAACATGAATGTGCGTTTTCAGTGGAGATATAGGCCAATGAGTGATATTTTCATTGTGTTTTCACAGAATTGGAATCAGTTTGCTTTAACCCCTGCGGCTCAAATGGAAACATGGAATGCTAAGGGACGCAGCATAGCGGCAAAACTGGTTTATTGGTTTTAACCAAGTAAATTCCAATTTTATCTAATTTTTTCTTGACGGCTAAGATTTTCAAATTAATTTTGATAGAAATATAAAAGCTTAAATTTATGATTAGAAATCACGAAATCGATTATTACATTCATGGTGAAGAAATGCAATGTGTTGAAATTGAGTTAGATCCTCAAGAAACTGTTATTGCTGAAAGTGGAAGTTTTATGTTCATGGACAATGGCATAGAAATGCATACCATTTTTGGGGATGGCAGTCAGCAAAATTCGGGTGGTTTTTTTGATAAATTAATGGGTGCGGGCAAGCGTTTACTAGTTGGCGAAAGTTTGTTCATGACGGCATTCACCAATTCAGGATATGGCAAACAAAAGGTTGCTTTTGCTGCTCCGTATGCTGGTAAAATTGTGCCTTTAGATCTATCTAGATTGGGAAATAAAGTGATTTGCCAGAAGGATGCATTTTTATGTGCTGCCAAGGGGGTGAGTGTTGGAATTGAATTTCAAAGAAAATTGGGAACTGGTTTGTTCGGTGGTGAAGGATTTATCATGGAAAAGTTGGAAGGTGATGGAATGGCCTTTGTTCATGCCGGTGGATATATCATTGAGCGTGAATTAGCTGCTGGTGAAACTTTGAGAGTAGATACCGGCTGTATTGTAGCTTTTACTGCTTCAGTTGATTATGATATTCAAATGGTTAGAGGCATAAAAAATGCCATTTTTGGTGGTGAGGGATTGTTTTTTGCGGTTTTGCGCGGGCCAGGGAAAGTTTGGTTACAGAGCTTACCTGTTAGCAGACTGGCGAGTAGAATTTTGAGTTATGCTCAACCGGGTGGTGGCAGAAAAGAAGAAGGCAGTATCTTGGGTGGATTCGGGAATATATTTGATGGAGATGGGTTTTAATCATTGATTTGTTATTTTTTTAGTATTTTTGTAATTTAAAATACTTAAATTCTTTATGTTGAGAACGATAACTTTACTCATTTCATTCTTCTTTTTTTCGGTTCAATTTGCTCAAGTTGGTATTGGTACTAATAATCCATCTTCTTCCGCAATATTAGATTTAACGAGTACCTCGAAGGGGTTTTTACCCCCAAGGATGTCGGAATCTGAAAAAAATGCGATTTCAAGTCCTGTTGCTGGATTAATGATTTATCAGGTAAATAATTCACCTGGTTTATATTATTATACAGGTTCTGCCTGGACGGGTCCTCTTTCTGTGAGTGATTTATCTGGATATTTAAAGGCTGATGGTACAGTAACTGCAACTGGAGATTTAAATATGGGCGGACAAAAAGTTGTGAATGTTGCAACACCAACTGCCTCAACAGATGCTGCCAATAAGAGTTATGTAGATGGTTTAAGTGGTGGATTAACATGGAAAGAATCTGTTGTGAATTTGGTTTCATCGGCGCCTACATCTCCTACAACGGGAAGTAGGTATATTTTAACTGCTTCATGGGGTGGAGGTAGCACCAATCAAATTGCTACTTATAGTGGTTCTGCATGGACATTTACTACTCCTACTAATAGAGATGCTGTTTTTGCAACTACCCCATCTAATGGTTATGTTTACAATGGTTCATCTTGGAATCAGTTCAATAGCAGCGTCACTTATTCATTTGGTTCTGGTTTAACCAATTCCGCGAATTCAATTTCTTTGGCTACCTCTGGAGTTGCCACTTCTAATATTGCTGATGGAGCAGTTACGGCGGCTAAAATAAATTCAATGGGGGCAACATCTGGTCAAATATTGAGATACAATGGTTCAGCTTGGGCGGCAGCAACTCCTTCTTCTGGTACGGTAACTAGTGTTTCCGTGGGAAGTGGATTGTCTGTAACCAATGCTACAACAACCCCAACCATTACGTTAACCACTGTGCCAGTTGCCAATGGTGGAACAGGTTCAACCAATGGTTCAATTACAGGAACAGGGGCTCTTACATTTGCTGCAGGTGGTACAAATCAGAATGTTACTTTGACCCCAAGCGGAACTGGATATACCTTGTTAAATGGTAAAGTGGGAATTGGAACTTCCACACCAACTACTTCATTGCATATACAAAATTCAAATGTTTTTGGTGGTTCAGATAACCCAGCTTCGACTTCAGTACCTTCTCTATATATCAACAATGCAAATAATAGTTCTTCTTCGGCACACGCAATTTTGTCAGTAAGAACTGGAGGGAATTCAGGTGGGAACCCATATATTTCTTGGGATATTAATGGTGTTAAGGGATACAGTATGGGAATGGCAAATTCTACAGACCAATTGATTATCAACAACAAGTGGGATTTTGCGACAGGAACGGCCGCCAACAACATGATGATTTTCAATGAAACAGGACAAACACGGGTAATTATTCCAAATGATGGTGGTGCATACAATAGTTCTTGGCCCTCAGGTTGGGGTGGTGGAATAGGTACCTATGATATGACATTGTCTGGTATTTACTATACCACAATGACCGCCAGATCCGATCGTAGGTTGAAAAATGAAATCAATCCAATTTCTAGTGGTGATGCGCGAAAATTGCTTACTCTAAGGCCCGTTACTTATTATTGGAATAAAGGTGTTTGTGATGATCATGTATTACAATATGGCTTCATTGCTCAAGAGATTGAGAAAGTATTTCCAGATATGGTTTCAACTGCTACAGATGACGTGCAAACAAAATCTGTGAATTATCAATCATTTCATGCTTTAACGGTGAAAATGATTCAAGATCAAGAGGCCGAAATTCAGAATTTAAAAGGATTGCTTCAAAACAGACAGAAGCAAATAGATGAGTTAAAAGTATTGATTCAAGCCACCTTAAAAAAGTAACATGTTTCGCTTTAAATTCATCTTTTTTTGTGCTTTAACTGGCTTTGCTATTGCTCCTTTAACGGCGCAAATTGGCATTGGTGTTGAAACGGCATCGAATTCGGCTAGATTGGAATTGAGTAGTTCGAGTCGTGGGTTTTTGATGCCCAGGTTATCACAAAACCAAAGGAATTCTATACTTTCGCCCGTAACGGGGTTATTAATATTTCAAACAGACAATACACCGGGTTTTTATTATTATACCGGAAGTGCTTGGACAGGTCCATTAACATCCACAGAGGTAGACGGATTGGTGAAATCTGATGGTCGTTCAATTTTATTGGGCAACTTAAACATGGGTTCAAATAAAATCATCAATGTTGCTGAACCTTCAAGTGCTACAGATATTGCAACCAAAGGCTATGCCGATGGTTTGAGTGGAGGATTGTTGTGGAGAGAGTCTGTGATAGATTTGGTTTCGTCGGCTCCTAGTGCTCCATCAAATGGTGATCGTTACATATTGAGCGCATCTTGGGGTGGTGGATCTAAAAATCAAATTGCAACCTATAATTCAGGATCTTGGACATTCACATCTCCTTCGGCTAAAGATGCGGTTTTTGTATCTACCCCTTCTAATGGATATGTTTATAACGGAACCCAATGGTCACAATTTAACAGTGGTACCGTTTATTCTTTTACTGGTGGATTAAGCAATGCCAATAATACAATTTCACTTGCTACAAATGGGGTATTGAATAATCATTTTGCCAATGCTTCAGTAACTGCAGTGAAATTAAATTCAATGAGTGCTAGTTCTGGTCAAGTTTTAACTTTTAACGGAACAAATTGGGCACCTAGCTCAAATTCAACTGGTACGGTTTCTAGTATTTCGGGTGGAACAGGAATATCTGTGACCAACGGAAGTACGACTCCGGTGGTGAATATCAATCAACTTGGACTTACTTTGGGTGGTACAAATTCTACAACAGGTTCAATTTCCGGAAGTACTGCACTAACAATGACGGCTGGAGGTACAAATTCAAGTATTACCCTTACACCATCAGGCAGTGGATATACAATTTTGAATAGTAGAATTGGACTTGGATATTCAACGCCAAGCACCATTGTTCATTTACAAAATTCAAATGTTTATTCCGGAAGTCCATCATCTAATGATGCTCCTACAGTGCAATTATTTAACTCAAGTAACAGCTCATCATCCGCTCATTCAATGGTTGAAATAAGGACGGCTGGAAATTCTAGTGGTGATCCATATTTATCAATTGACGTTAACGCAGTAAAAGGGTATTCTATGGGTATTCAAAATTCCACAGATCGCTTGATACTGAATTCAAAATGGAATTTTAACAACAGTACGGCTGGTAGTAAATTGCTCCAATTTATTGGTTCAGGACAATCTCGAGTGATTATCAGTGATGAAAGTGGTAATGTAAAAACAAATTGGCCGACTGGTTGGGGTGGTGGATTATGTACTTGGGATTTGTCTGTTTCCGGTATATATTACAATATTGCCTCTTCAATGTCTGATAGTCGTTTGAAAAACACCATCAAGGAGTTAGATGAAGATTTGCCTTCCAAATACATGAAATTAAATCCGGTTACTTATTTTTGGAATAAAGATATTTTTCCAGTTCATCAATTGAATTATGGGTTTATTTCTCAAGAAGTGGAAGGCATTTTCCCAGATTTGGTGCTAACTGCCACAGATGAAATTCAAACAAAGTCAATGAATTATCAGTCATTAACTTCCATGCATGTAAAGATGATTAAGAAGCATCAGTCTGATTTAGATGCGTTGAAATTGGAAAATGAACAACAAGAAAAAGAAATAAATGCCCTTAAGCAATTGATTTTAAATCAGTAATTAAGATTTCTTTAATGCCAGAATTGAGAAATCACTCTCTTCTTTTACAATGGTATTCGAAAGGTGACCCAAGCCTGTGATATCCATGGTTACCACATCATTAGCTTGTAACCATTGAGGTTTGAAATTAGGATCATTCAATAACCCAGTTCCATTCAATTCAAGGAAACAACCTGTTCCAACAGTACCTGAACCAATTACATCACCAGGGAAAATATCGGCACCATAGGCACATCTTTCGATAATTTCGGCGAAAGTCCAATCCATATCTCCAACAGAACCTTCACTTACTTGAATTCCATTCACGTGGCACGACATTTTTAAGTCGTAATTATTTCCAACATGTCCTGGTTTAGCAGGGATTTTATAGGGTTCCAATTCATCAGGAGTAACCAACCAAGGTCCTATTACAGTGCTAAAATCTTTCCCTTTTGCAGGTCCAAGATTCAACAGCATTTCTTCCATTTGAAGTGTTCTTGCGCTCATGTCGTTCATGATCATGAATCCAGCGATATACTGATCTGCATCAACTGCTTTTACATTTCTGCCTCTTTTGCCTAAAACCACTGCTACTTCCAATTCAAAATCCAACTTTTGGAAATGATCTGGCATACAAGGAATTGGTCCCGGGCCCATGATGGCATTGTGGTTGGTAAAATAGAAGATTGGATATTGGTCGAACTCAGGAATCATAGGAACACCGCGATTTCTGCGGGCAGCGGCTACGTGCTGGCGGAACGCGTATCCATCTCTACAACTGGTTGGATTTGGCACCGGCGCCAAAAGATCAGCACCCTCTAAATTTGAAGCCAATTCAGAAAACTGTCCCTCAAGAATTTGTGACTCAATTGCTTTGGCTTTCAACAATTGATTGTCCCAATCAAGCAGCATTTCCGACATTTTAGCGGGGATAGTTGCATCAATTTTATTGAGGGGATAAATTTGATTGTTTACAATTATTCCTACCTCAATGGTGCTTTGATTTTTATAGGTCACAAATTTCATGTTGCAAAGGTAAACAATCGTTTGCACTTTTGGGGGAAAACTCGATTTGTGTATTGAGAAATTCGACAAGACCTTTGAGGTTTAAAATGTCTGTGGAAACAATTTTAGTTACAGGGAGTAATGGTCTGTTAGGACAAAAGCTCACCGATTTATATTTGCATAACCCCAATGTTCAATTGGTTGCAACAGGTGTTGGGCAAAACCGTCATCCCTCAAAAGGAGGATATATTTATGAAGAAATGGATATCACAAATCCTGAGCAAGTTTCCGCGATAATTGCAAAACATTCTCCAACTGTTGTGATTCACACTGCTGCCATGACGCAGGTAGACGATTGTGAATTTCAAAAAGAGGCCTGTGTAAAATTGAATATTGAAGCTGTGAAAACTTTGGCGTTGTTAAGTGGTCAATTTTCTTTCCATTTGGTTCATTTAAGTACTGATTTCATTTTCGATGGAACCAAGCCTATGTACAATGAAGAAGATGCGGCAAATCCTTTGTCGTACTATGGTTGGAGTAAGTTGGAAGCTGAAAAAATGGTAATCGAAAATGCCAAAAGTTGGTCGATTTTAAGAACCATTTTGGTTTATGGTCAGGTTGCAGACATGAGCCGTTCAAACATCATTTTATGGGCGTATAACACATTGAAAGATGGAAAAACAGCTAAAGTTGTGAATGACCAATTTAGAACACCTACCTTGGCTGAAGATTTGGCATTGGGTTGTCAATTGGCGGCTGAGAAGAAAATCACTGGAATTTTTAACATTGCGGGAAAGGATTATGTGAGCATTATTGAGTTGGTGGAAAAAGTTGCCCAGATGTATGGATTTTCAATGGATAATATTGATACTGTGAGCAGTACAACATTGAATCAACCTGCGAAGCGTCCTCCAATTACAGGTTTAGATATTTCAAAAGCCAGAAATTTACTCGGGTACGAACCGCATTCATTAGAAGAAGGCATTCGAATTTGCTTAGGTGAGTTAAATTAAATCCTTGTGGTGCTTAAAAGCTTCACGGCGCGATAAAGGCTTTAAGCTGTGGCTATTTACAAAGTGAATAACCCAATTTAAATCGGTTCTCGCATACTGACGCAATGCCCATCCAATAGCTTTTTGGTGAAAAAATTCTTTCGACGCAGTGTGCGGTAAAATGGCTTTTTCTAACCAATTTGTATTGGTTTTATCGCGGTATTTCAATTGGCAAATAATGGCGGTTCTGTTTACCCACATATTGTTGCTTTCAATCCATTTTTGCATGGTTTTTTCAAACATTGAGGGATATTTCTTAAAGTAATCACCTACAATATTGGCTGCAATAAAATCAATGCTATCCCACCAGCTTTTGTTCATCATGAGGTATTCAATCAATTGAATGTCTGATTCTAACCAAAATTTCTTGTGTTTGTGAAATGTTTCCATGCCAACATACTGAAACTCTCTCTCTTCTGAGTCCCACAATAATTTTACCCAATCGATTAATTCTTGGTGATTTTGGGGTGTCCATGCTTGATTGAAAATTTTTAATGCAGAACTTCTATTGGGAGAAGTTACCCCAATATATTCAAACAAATTCTTCATGTATTTTTTCATGGGTTCCTTTTTTTCAGGAGTTGAAAATTCTACTAAAATTGATTTTAGGGCATTAAATTTATCTTGCATAAAATGCAAAGTTATCCAATAAACGTTCGGCTTTATCGGATTTTTTAATTTTTTAAACGAACATTCTTATCTTTGAGCAAATACTATGAAAAAGATACATTTATTCTTTGCTGTCACTGGCGTTTTAATTTTGGGAGCTTGTGATGTTGTGAAAAGTGTTGCCACTCAAACGGCAAACGACGTTTTGACAAATGCAACCGGAAGTGGAACAACCTCTATACCAGCATTAACTCAAACAGAAGCTGCTGGTGGATTAAAGGATGCATTGGTAAATGGTGTATTAAATGGTACTGGTGCCTTGGGAAAGGTTGGTGCCTTTGCAAGTAACCCATCTATAAAAATTTTACTTCCTGCAGAAGTTCAAGCCATTGAGCAAAAAATTCGCGATAATTATTTATTAAATGCAGCCATTGGCAAGGAATTGGATAAAACCATTGAAGCAATGAATTCAGGCGCTGAAAAAAGCATGAAATTGGCCGTTCCTGTGTTTAAAAATGCGATCACAAACATGTCTTTTTCTGATGCCATGAAGATATTAACCGGTGGTTCAGGTGCTGCTACAGCTTATTTGAAAAGTTCTTCTGAAGCTCAGTTGCAACAACTGTTTATGCCTGAAGTGAAAAAAGCATTAGACGAAGTGGCAATTTCTAAAACTTGGACTCCTGTTGTAAATAAAATCAATCAAAATAAAACTTTATTGGGGTTGAAAGCCGATATCCAGCCTGATTTGAACCTGTATGTTACCCAAAAAGCTACAGCGGCATTGTTCACGGAAATTGAAAAAGAAGAAAATAAAATTAGAAAAGATCCTGTTTCAAGAACAACTGATTTGTTGAAAAAAGCGTTTGATTACGCCGACAAACACTAATTTAAATGATGCGTTTTGGTGTTTTACTGTGCTTTTTGTGCTTGTCGTTAACCGCGGTAAATGCACAAAGCAATCAGTTAAATGCCAAAATTTCGATTCATTACAAAGGACAATCCTTTGAAAAAATTCTTCAACTGTTCGAAGAAGCCACAAATTGCTTTTTTCAATACGACGCTTCTCTAAAGCCATCTAAAAAATGGTTTGATGTTCAAATTGACAACGAAGTTGCTAAAATAGCACTTAGAGATTTCCTTCAAAACTATGGTTTAGATTTTGCAGTGGTAGGAGATCAGTCTTTGGTGTTGAAACGTTGGGTAGCCCCCAAAGAGGATGTGATTATTTCTGGTAGAGTATATCATGCCGATAATAAAGAACGACTGGTTAATGCTTTTGTACAATTAGCTGGTTCACAGCAGTCTACGTTTACAAACGACCAAGGTATCTTTCAATTACGTACCGATGGAGGTTTGCTCATTTATCAAATTTCATATCCCGGTTTTAAGCCTTTTACTGATACCATTGAGAACGATAATCGGACATATTTTTTAGATATTCCCATGGTTCCTGAATCAGAAAAAATGGAGGTAACTCTAGTTATTTCTGAAATTTCAGGAAATTCTCCCAAAGTTGTTTTGGGGAAAACCGATGAGTTTAATATCAATAGATTGCAATTAGAAAAAGTGCCCCAATTGATGGGTGAACCAGATATATTGAGGGTGATGAGTTTAAACCCCGGGGTGGTTTCTGGTTCTGAAGGGGTGTTTGGTATGTATGTTCGAGGCGGTGCTTCTGATCAGAATTTGGTTTTACTCGATGATGTGCCAATTTATAACCCTTATCACCTTTATGGAGTTTTTGGTGTATTTAACAGCGACATTGTTAAAAATGCAAAATTTTACAGAGGTGTTTTTCCCGCAGATAAAGGTGGTAGGCTCAGCAGTGTGGTGGATGTTACAACCAAAGAAGGAAATCCAAACAAATTTTCAGGCTCTATAAATCTCGGAATCCTTACAAGCAGGTTTACATTAAATGGACCGATTGTGAAAAATAAAACTTCATTTTCGCTCGCTTTCAGACGCAGTATTTTCGACTACCTGGTTCAACCACTTATGCAAGCCGTGGAATATAAATCAGGAAATTTTATCAATCGTTACTATTTCTATGATGTTAATCTCAAGATTACCCATAGATTCTCTAACAAAAGTCGTTTATCAGCCAATGTTTTTGGAGGATTAGATTATGCGGGCCTAATTGATAAGAAAATATCCTTTTTTAACATAGATAAAAGTACTATTAACCGGTCGGAAGATGTTTCTAAGTGGGGAAATCAAACCATTAGCCTAAGATGGGATTATTTGCTCACTCCAACTTCCTCCTTTTCCTTAAAATCTTATGTTACCAACTATAATTATTCTCATTCTCACACTTTTTCTAGTGAGTCGAATATCAATAATATTAACAGCACCGAAAAGTCAACGTATATACTTTCAAATGGTTTGAGGGACATTGAAGTGTCGGCACATTTGCAAAAACAGTTAACCCGAAAATTAAATGTTAAAATTGGTGGTGGGTTTATTGGACATCAATTTATGCCCAACAGACGTTCATTAACGGCGGAAACTGACAGTGTGAAAACAGAATTTGTTTTTCAAGATAATGAAGTTTTTACCCCAGAAGTCTTTGGTTATGTTTCAACAGAATACCATCACCCTAAGTTGGGGTATTTAGATTTGGGTATAAGAGCTGTGTATTATGGACTGGATTTTGGTCAATATTACGTACTTCCCGAACCACGTTTTAGTTATCGTTTGCCGATCAATAGTGATTTTTGGTTTAAAATTTCCGGTTCACAAACTAGGCAGTTTTTCCATCAACTGAATAATCTTACGTTGGGATTGCCATCTGATTTATGGGTTCCCTCAAATGCAAAATTTAGTCCCTCAAAATCCTCTCAATTGTCAGTGGGTATTTCCCAAGAATTTCAACATTGGGTTTTTAGTGCTGAAGCTTTTTACAAAAAATTTGAGAACATACTCGAATACAACGACAATGCCGTTTACGTTACCTCTGGGTTAAATTGGGAGAAATCGGTATGTGCGGGTGTTGGGGAGTCTAAAGGAATTGAGCTCTTATTAGAGAAGAAAAGCGGACGTTTAACCGGTTGGATATCCTATACCTTGATGAAGGCCACCCGTAGGTTCGATGCACTCAACCAAGGACTTGAATTTGATGCACGTTATGACCGCAGGCACAACATCAATGTGGTTGCTAATTATAAATTCTCAAATCGCATTTACTTTAATGCTACTTGGGTTTTTCACACTGGCTTTGCTTATACTTTGCCTATTGGTGTTATTCCTTCATCTTCTTCAAATGACCCATTTCGCGATGTTTACATTTATGGAACCAGAAATAACCGAAGAACAGACAACAACCATAGGTTAGATTTATCGGTTAATTTTAAAGGAAAACCCGGTAAATTCAATACCCAATGGACCTTTGGAATATACAATGTTTACAATCAGCACAATCCATTTTTTGTTAATTTAGGACTTGATTCACAAGGAGATAGGAAACTTTTCCAAGTGAGTTTGTTGCCCATTATTCCATTTGTCAATTATCAACTTTCTTTCTAGTGAAATGGTTTCAATACATATTGCCCATTCTTTTTTTCATTTCATGTGTTGATGAAGTGCCTTTGGAGAATGCTATTAAGGAACCTGAAGCATTGGTTGTGCATGCATTTTTTAATCCCGATAGCGCCGTAGATATTCATGTTTCTAGGGTTTCAAATATCAGTGAACCTTATGTTTGGATTTCAGATGCTCTTTTGTCCCTCAAAAGAAAAAATACCCCCAATTTTATTTTTCAGTATGTTTCTGATGGACAATATATAGGGAATATAAAGTTAGCCCCGAATGACAGTATATGGGTAAAAATTCAACATAGGATAGGAACAGATAGCCTGGAATTAAAAATCCCTAGCCGATTGCAAATCAAACAAGTAGATACATTTACCACGTTGGTTGGAACCGTGGGTAAAACAAAAGCGTATCGCATTCATTTTAAGGACAGTGCTTACAACAAGAATTTTTACAGAATTTATGGAATTAAAACGTATATGAAATATGTTTTAAATGGATCAGGAGTAAAGATTGACAGCAGTATTCTTACAGAAAAAATGTCGATTGGAGGCACAGAAATTCCTTTTACTCGAAATGCTTATAACACCTATTCAACCAAGGAAATCATGTTTAGTGATGATATTTTTAATGGTGTAAAAGTTGGTTTTGTGGTGCATGAATTGTTAAATAAACCCTTGTCAAGTGATATGAAATTGTTGTTTACAGACATTTATCTTGAGAACATTTCCGAGGGAATGTATGTTTATTTAAATTCTAGGAATGCCCATTTATGGCAACAAAATTCAATCACACAATTACCCACAAAGGTGAACGGAAATTTGAATAAAATATACGGAGTAGTTGGGGCGTTTACGTCTGATAGATACAGAATTATCAATTGATAATTTTCATTTCAACTTCGTCAATTTTGGCGCCAGTCATTTTCTTAATGAAGAATTCAAATTGTTGAAAGCGAATAGTTTCACCGGTATGAGGAATTTTTTCTGAGCAGTAAATGATAAATCCGCCCAAAGTATTGTAATCGCCCTCTGGGATTTCAAATTGATATTTCTCATTGAGATAATCGATTTCTAATCTTGACGAAAATTTGAAATGATTGTCACCCAAGATTTGTTCATTTGTATCGAGTGTATCAAATTCATCTTCAATTTCCCCAAAAATTTCTTCAACTACATCTTCAATTGTAGCAATACCAGCGGTTCCACCAAATTCATCTACAACTACAGCAAGACTTTTGCGTTGTTGAATGAAATTCCGCAACATGTCGTGGGCTTCCAAACTTTCATTCGCAAACAAAGTAGGTCTAAGCACGCTTTTAATGTCTTTAGGTTGGTGGAAAAGATCACTGTGATGCACGAACCCAATAATGTTGTCGATGTTGTCTTTAAACACTAAAATTCTGGAATGCGAAGTTTCAATGAATTTATTCTTAAGTTCATCGATACTAGATTCAATGTCTATTCCAACCAATTCGGTTCTGGGAACCATAAAATCGCGAACCACAACATCGCTAAAATCTAAGGCATTTCTAAATGCTTCTGTATCAATTTCTTGAGATTCCATATTGGTGGAATTTTCAATTGATGAAATGTAATTATCAAGGTCTACTTTAGAGAAAACTGGAGTTTGTTCTGTGATTTGGGTTTTGGTAAAAACGCGCAAAAGAAAGGAAGAGGCCCATTTTGTGAACGCAATAAGTGGCCAAAGCGCCAAATGTGTCATTCTAAATGGCATTGAAAAGGCGAAAATCAATTTATCGGCTTGAATTTTAAACAGCGTTTTGGGTATAAATTCAGCGGTAATAAGCACCAAAAAGGTACTAATTAATGTTACTGTAAGGATTTTGAGTATTTCATTGTGAATGATATGATCTAAGTAATATTCTAGGATATTGCCCATTGCCATACCATAAATTACCAAACTTAAATTGGTGGCAACCAAAACGGTGGAAATGAATTCAGATGGTTGTTTTACATAACGAGCCAAATGTTTTGCGCCAAAGATTCCTTGTTTGCTGCGCAGTTCTATGCGAAGTTTATTTGCTGAAATAAAAGCAATTTCCATTCCCGAAAAGAATGCAATCGTCAACAAACAAACAATGATGGTTATCCAACTAGAAACAGTGGGTGTTTCGATAACAGAATTCAATAAAAGTACCGAGAGGGGGTCAGGCATATTTATTCGAAGATAATATTTTCACATGATATTTTATAGGGATTTGCGTTTTATGCAAAAAAAATATTGACTTTCAGGTTTAACTTTGTGGCGATGGACAATAAAATTAGAATTGGAATAATTGGTGGTGGACAATTGGGTATGATGTTGCTGCAAGAAGCAGATAAATCAAATGCAACATACACAATATTAGAAGGTTCTGAGGATTGTCCAGCAAAACCTTTTACCCATAATTTGATTGTTGGGTCTTTGAAAAGCCCTGAGGCAATTCGTGAATTGGCCGCTGTATCAGATGTAATAACTTGGGAAATTGAGCATATTGATGTTGAAACTCTGATTCAATTGGAAATGGAAGGCAAAAACGTTATTCCTCGTCCTAAAATCTTAAAAATGATTCAAGACAAAGGGGCTCAAAAGCAGTTTTTTCAGGAAAATCAAATTCCCACTGCACCGTTTGATTTGATTGATGCGTCCGAAGTAAGATCCTTGGATTTTGGAAAATACCCTCAAGATAAAATTGTGGTCAAAACCAGAACTGGTGGTTATGATGGCAAAGGGGTAAGCATTTGTTCCAAACAGGATTTGATGAATGGAATCGTGCCTTTTGAAGGTCCTATCCTAATTGAGCAATTTGTAGAGGATGTTTTAGAGTTAGCAGTGATAGTGGCCATAGATCAGACAGGGCATCACGTAGCCTATCCCTCAATAGAAATGTACTTCAACCCAACGAGCAACTTGGTTGAGTTTTTATTTTCGCCGGCCAATGTAGAAACACATATTGAGAATGCAGCGAGGTCTATTTCCGAGAAAGTTATTATGGCTTTTAATACCCCTGGGTTATTCGCAGTTGAATTGTTTTTAACGCAAAATGGTGAAATTTTGGTGAATGAAATTGCACCGCGTCCGCACAATAGCGGTCATCATACCATTGAAGGATGTATAACAAGTCAGTTTGCTCAATTGGATAGAATTTTGCACGGAAAATCATTGGGAGATCCATCATTGAAGCAACCAAGTGCCATGATAAATTTGGTTGGACCAGAGAACTTAATTGGTGCTTATAAACTTGAAAATGAAACGTACTGGAATGAACAAAAAGATGTTTTCATTCACATGTATGGAAAAACAGAGAGCAGGCCCTATAGAAAATTAGGACACGTAACTGTTGTTGCGAAAGATTTCGAGAAATTGTTAGAAAGAGCTGAATACGTGAAAGAAAAAATGAAGGTTATACCGTCATAATTTCTTTTTCTTTCACTGTAAATAGGTCGTCTGTTTTCTTGATGTAATTGTCGATGATGCGTTGAACGCTTTCTTCACCGGCAGCGCATTCATCTTCACTGGTACCATCGGCTTTCAGTTTTTTGATTCTTTCGTTGGCATCTTTACGAAGGTTTCTGATACCCACTTTTGAATTTTCACACTCAGCTTTTGCTTTTTTCACCAATTCTTTACGGCGTTCTTCGGTAACCGGGGGAATGCTAATTCTGATAAATTCACCGTCATTTTGAGGTGCAAAACCCAAGTTAGCGTTGATGATGGCTGTTTCAATGCCACGAATCAAACTTTTTTCCCAAGGTTGGATAGAAATTGTTCTGGCATCTGGCGTATTCACATTGGCAACTTGGGCCAAAGGAGTAGCTGCGCCATAATATTCAACAAAAACACCATCTAACATATCTGGAGATGCTTTTCCTGCGCGGATGCGAGAAAATTCAACGGAGGTATGAGAGAGGTTTTTTTCTAATTGATCTTGTAGTTTACTGATGACTTCTTTAACTGTGCTCATAATTTCTATCTGTGCAAATTTATTGAATTAGTTTGAAAATTAATAGGCTCTTTCTTTACGTCCTTCCATGTAATAAACAAATGCCCTGTTTGCTACTTCGGTACCACCTGGTGTTGGATAATTACCTGTAAAGTACCAATCTCCCAAATCATTAGGACAAGCTTGGTGCAATTGTTCCACAGATTGGAACAAAATATTGAATTCTGCGCGTAAACCTGCAGGTTTCACCATATCGGCAATTTTTTGAGAAATTTCCGCATCTGTAAGGGGTTCGTAAAGTTTTTGAACCACGCATTTTTGTTCAGTTGCAGGTTTTTTAAGTTCTTCTACCGCTTCTAAGTACAAATTTTGCATCAAGGATTCCATGCCTTTGTCTTTCAACAACTCAACAGCAGCTCTAAAAGCAGCGAAATCACCCATTTTGCTCATGTCGATACCATAGCAATCAGGGTAACGAATTTGTGGTGCTGAACTAACAAGTATGATACGTTTTGGCTCTAATCTGTCGAGAATTCTTAAAATACTGGTTTTGAGAGTTGTGCCCCTAACCACAGAGTCGTCCATGATAACCAAGGTGTCTTTCCATGATTTCACTACACCATAGGTAATGTCATAAACGTGCCCTACTAAATCTTCTCTGTCGGTGTCGTTGGTAATAAACGTGCGCATTTTCACATCTTTCACCAAGATTTTCTCTCTTCGAGGTCTCCAACTTAAAATTTCTTGAACTTTTTCAGGGTTATTGGCAACATCGATTTTGGCGAGTGCTTCAGTCTGGATTTTCAACCTGATTTCGTGAATTCCATCAATCAAACCATAGAAACTTGTAGAGGCTGTATTGGGCACATAGCTAAAAACGGTATCCACAAGATCGTTACCCAACATTTCCATCACTGGAGTTGCAAGTAGGCGACCGAGTTCTTTTCTTTCGGCATAAATTTCTTGGTCATTGCCACGACTGAAGTAGATTCTTTCGAAGCTACAGCTTTTACGTTCAGTTGGGGCAATAATATTAACTTCAGAATGAGAGCCGTCTTTTTTGACTATGAGGGCGTTTCCTGGTCCTAATTCTGAAATTTGTTCAGGGTATAAATTGAAGGCGGTTTGGATGGCAGCACGTTCGCTGGCAACAACTACAACTTCGTCATCGGCGTAGTAGTGTGAAGGCCTAATACCTGCTGGGTCGCGAATGATGAAAGCATCACCATGACCGAGTAATCCAATCATATTGTATCCCCCATCAACATTTTTAAAACTGCGTTTTAAAATATTGGGAATAGAAATTTCTTGTTTGATTTTGTCGGTAATTTCAAGGTTGGTAAAACCTTGCGACTTAAGTATGCCGAATAAACGTTGGTTTTCTTCATCAATGAAATGTCCAATTTTTTCAAGCATAAGCACGTTGTCGCTCTTTTCTTTGGGTTGTTGGCCTAATTCAATGAGGTTTTTAAATAGTTGTTCGGTATTTGTGATGTTGTAATTTCCCGCGAGCATCAAATTTCTCGCCATCCAGTTGTTTTGACGCAAGAAAGGATGTATGTTTTCAATGGAATTACCACCGTAAGTGCCGTAGCGTAAATGTCCTAAAAGGAGTTCGCCAGCATAAGGATAGTTTTTACGTAAATAATCGGCGTCAAACTGGAATTCCTTGGGGATTTCTTTGAGGGACGCAGATACATCGTCGAAAATATCAGAAAGTGCGGTTTTAGAAGCACTTCTTTTGCGGGCAAGGTAACGAGCGCCATAATCAGGATCTAATTTCACCACACCAATTCCGGCGCCATCTTGGCCTCGATTGAGTTGTTTGGTCATTAAAAACTGCAATTTATGTAGCCCATACCAATAGGTTCCATACTTTTCATAGTAGTATTCTAGGGGTTTGCGTAATCGAATAAATGCAACCCCACATTCGTGCTTTATAGCGTCACTCATGGGATAGTAAGTTGCAAATTTACGATATTCAGGTTCAAAAATGACGTTCCAAAAAAAGAGATTCGATAAAATTGACTATTTTTGTGCTTAAGCCTAAAAAATATTTGGTTATGGAAATAAGAAAACCTTTCAATTTGCAAGAGTGGATTGCTGAAAACAGACATTTGTTAAAGCCACCGGTTGCCAATAAAAACATCTATCCAGAAGGATCAGATTACATTGTGATGGTGGTGGGTGGTCCTAATTCTCGCAAAGATTATCATTACAATGAAACAGAAGAATTGTTTTATCAGTTGGAAGGTGAAATCACAGTGAAGATTCAGGTTGATGGTAAAAGAGAAGATGTGAAATTAAAAGCTGGTGATATGTTTTTGCTTCCGGCAAAAGTTCCACATTCACCAGGAAGAACGGAGGGAAGTGTTGGCTTAGTGATTGAAAGAGTGAGAGAAGGCAAAGGATTTACAGATGGCTTGTTGTGGTTTTGCGATAGTTGCAACCATAAATTGCACGAAGCTTATTTTGAGTTAAAAAATATAGAAACTGACTTTCTAAGTCATTTTAATGAATTTTACAATTCCGAAGAATTGCGTACTTGTAAAAACTGTGGAGAGGTGCTACAAAAACCATAAGTATGTACGAGTTTCACGGAGATAAAAGGTATTATTTTGATATGACTCACAAGGTTACGGTGGGTCATATCATTCCATTCATCAAGGAGCAATTTGAGTTTCCAAGCAACATGAAAGTGTTGGAAATTGGCTGTGGTGAAGCGGGTGTATTGAAGGCTTTTACGGATTTAGGCTATCAATGTACGGGAATAGAATTGGAAGAATCTCGACTTGAATTTGCCCGAGAGTTTATGGCCGATGAACTCAAAGAAGGTAAAATACAATTTTTGAACAAAGACATTTACGATGTTGTTCCAGAGCAAGATTTGGGAACGAAGTTTGACCTTATTATTTTGAAGGATGTGATAGAGCATATTCCTAATCAGGAGAAATTTATGCCACAACTACATCGTTTTTTAAACCCTCGTGGGGTGGTATTTTTTGCGTTTCCGCCATGGCAAATGCCTTATGGAGGACATCAGCAGGTGTTGCCGGGTAAATTGGCTTCAAAAATGCCTTATTACCATTTGTTGCCTGGATTTTTATACCCATTAACCCTGAAAATATTTGGAGTAAACGAGAATGGAATTAAAACCATGCAAGAAATTCGTGATACCGGAATTTCCATTGAAAGGTTCGAAAGAATTTGTAAAAAATCTGATTTTAACTTGGTGCAGAAAAGCAGCTATTTGTTCAATCCAATTTATGAATACAAATTCGGTATAAAGCCAAGAAAACAGTTGAATTTCATTGCTAATATTCCTTTTTTGAGGAATTTTTTGGTGATGGGGATGTATTATTTGGTTCAAAGAAAAAATTAATTTTACATTTCAAGCCAATTGAAACCTATACTTTTACGTTGTAAATAATGAGAATGTTAGGAAAAACAATGTGGTTTATATAAATTTGCCTATTACCATGACAAAGAAGACAATTAAAACTGGCATATTATTCGTTTTCATTGCTTTGTTGGCCTTCAAATTGAATGCACAACCAAAGCGTTTTAGAGGAAAGCCAATTGAAGTTGGTATCACTTTGGGTGCTTCCAATTATTATGGAGATTTAACACCTTTGATTGCCATCAACGAAACCAAACCCATGGGTGGAATCATTTGTCGTTTCAATTATTCAGATTTCCTCACATTGAGAGGAAATGCACTCTTTGGTCAAATTTCAGGCGATGATAAGAATTATGCGAGTGATGCTGCTCGTTACAAGCGTAATTTGAATTTCAAAAGCAATATCATTGAGTTTTCAGGTACTTTAGAATGGAATATTATGGGTTATGGTGAAACTCAAAGAACCAATCCTGGGTCTCCTTTCTTATTTGTGGGATTAGGGGTGTTCAAATTCAATCCAATGACGCAATTTCATTATATCGAGGGTTTGTATGATCCAGCTGAATATGGAAATTTACAACAATACGATGGTAAATGGATTGAGTTGCAGCCAATGAGTACAGAAGGTCAAGAAACCACTCAATATAACCAAGAAAGAAGAAGATATTCTTTGACACAGATTTCTGTTCCATTTGGTGTAGGATATAAAAAGCAGTTCAACGAAGTTTGGGCTTGGGGTTTAGAACTAGGGTTGAGAAAAACATTCACAGATTATCTAGATGATGTGAGTTTAACCTATGTTGATCCACAAATTACCTCTGGCGCAAATACTGGTTTAAGTGCAGCTTTGGCTGATCGAACTCCAGAATTAAAAGATGCATCGTTGACAAACTTTTATGGTACCAATGAAACGCTTGGAGACAGAAGAGGCGATCCAAATGAGATGAAAGATTGGTATATGTTTTTTAATTTCACATTGACAAGAAAGATCGTTGGTGGAAAGCAAACTTGTTTCCAGTTTTAATCCAGTAGCAAAGAAATTATTGTTTTTATGCGTTGCTTTGGCGGCGCATTTTCATATTTATGCCCAAAGGTATTTTGCTGGTAGAAATGAATTTGGGTTGGTTTATGGTGTGAGTAACTATTATGGAGATTTGTCGCAAGGACAAAACTTAAAGCACTTTCATCCGTCTTATGGTGTATACCAACGTTACAACATGAGCAGTTATTTTTCATTGAGAAACCAGTTGAGCTATTTGAAAATTTCGGGAACCACTGAAGGAAACCCAAATTATCAATTTCAAAATTTGAATTTCAAAACCGATATTTATGAATTTGCAAGTATGTTATCATTTGATTTTCATTCTTTTGGAACAAATATCAGAAATGGAACTGAAACACCTTATGCATTGTTTGGTTTGTCTATGTTTTATTTTGATCCCACACGATTGGAAAATGAAGACATCAACCTTAGAAATTTGAATACTGAAAATAGATCATCCAGTTATAGTCCTTTGCAATTTTCAATCCCTATTGGTCTCGGTTATAAAACCATGGGAACCGCAAAAAGACACAAAGGCGCGTGGGTGTTTGGCATCGAAGCAATTTGGCGAAAAACATTCATCGATTATTTAGACGATGTTGATGCGGTTTATCCCGACTTTAATGAAATGAAAAAAGATAAAGGACTGGGGAACGCTCAATTTAGTCAAGCCCAAACTTTAAATGGAAGTCCAACCTTAAAAGCTGGCACTTTTAGGGGAGATGTTCATTTAAAAGATTGGTATTATTTCTATGGTTTTAACCTTTCTTACCGATTTACACCCTTTATTTGCAGATAATTTCTAATTTCCGTGGAACCACAATCAATTTACCCCCAAATTCATCCCGAAAAAGTACCCAACCATGTTGCTATTATCATGGATGGTAATGGTCGCTGGGCGAAAAAACAAGGATTATTAAGAATATTCGGTCATCGTAAGGGTGTTGATGCAGTTCGTGGTGCAATTGAATTTGCTGCAGAAATTGGAATCAAATTCGTAACCATGTACGCATTCTCTACCGAGAATTGGAACCGCCCTGCAATTGAAGTAAATGCTTTGATGCAGTTGCTTGTAGATTCTATTGAGAAAGAATTGCCCGATTTAATGAAAAATGGCATTCGCCTAAAAACCTTAGGCGATATTTCTAAGTTGCCAGGAAACTGTGCTGCCCAATTAAAACGCGCAGAAGAAACTACCAAAAACAATACCAAAACTACCTTGATTCTTGCATTAAGTTATAGCGGAAGATGGGATATTACTCAAGCTGTTCAAAAAATAGCAAAGGAAATTCAAACCGGTGAATTAACACCTGAAGCAGTAACCGATAACGTGATTTCACAGCATTTAAATACATCAGATTATCCTGATCCTGATTTACTAATTAGAACCAGCGGAGAACATAGAATAAGCAATTTTTTACTCTGGGAAATTGCCTATTCAGAAGTATATTTCACCAATGTTTTATGGCCTGATTTTACAAAACAGCATTTCCTTGATGCTGTTTTGGATTATCAAAGCAGAGAAAGACGTTTTGGAAAAACTACAGAGCAGATTGCAAAATAATTCATGAGGAAACTGATTTTTATTGTCGTTTTATGTCTAACAAGCTTGGCTAATGCCCAACTAAACGATAGTGCCTATAAGAGCGCACAAAGCATTGATTATAATTTCGTTGAACCTGCTACCTATAAAATTAAAAACATTATTGTTACTGAAGTTTCAGGAAAAACCGTTCAAAAAGCTATGGTTGTTCTGTATTCAGGTTTGTCAATTGGACAAGAAATTAAAGTTCCTGGTAATGATATTCCAAAAGCCATTGAGAACATTTGGAAGCAAGACTACTTTAGTGATATTCAAGTATATTTTTTACCGGGCATTAACAATAATGTAACCATTCAATTTGTGGTTCAAGAACAACCAAGATTAAATGGTCACCGCTTTTTAAACGTTTCGAATTCTCAAGCTAAAACGTTAAAAGAGGAAATTGGTTTAACACGTGGTATTTATATTACCCCCAATTTGGTAAATCGTGCAATCCAAAAAATAGAAAAATATTATCAGGAAAAAGGATTTTATAATGTTCAGGTTTCAGTGAAGCGCCCACAAGCTCTTAATAAAGAGGGTAAACCCATGCCTGGTTTTGAAAACTTTGATTTTATTGTCAATAAAGGTCCCAAAGTGAAAGTTCGCGACTTTGTGTTTACTGGAAATTCTGCATTAGATGAAAAAGAGTTGCGTGCGGCGATTAAGAAAATCAAGCGTACACGATTAAAATGGAACATTTTCGCAAGTTCTAAATATACTGAGTCCCAATTTGAAGAGGAAAAATCAAACATTATCCAAAAGTATCATGCAAAAGGATACCGTGATGCCAGAATCATTGCCGACAGCGTTACAATGTATGGCGACAATCGATTGTTGGTTCATGTGAACTTGGTTGAAGGTAATCTTTACAGATTCCGTTCTATTGTATGGAAAGGAAATGTAAAATACAGAACTTCACTTCTAGATACACTCATAGGAATTAAAAAAGGTGATATTTTCAACCAATCCCTATTGGATGAAAGATTGTTCAGCAATCCTGGTGGTTTTGATATCCAAAGTTTGTATATGGATGCTGGTTACTTGTTCTTCAACATGATGCCAGTGGAGGTGGGGGTTGTTAACGACAGTATTGATCTTGAAGTGAGAATTACCGAAGGTCCGCAAGCCGTAATTGGAAGGGTTTCTTGGGTTGGTAATACCAAAACTTCCGATAAAGTAATTTTACGAGAACTTAGAACTAAGCCAGGGAATACATTTTCAAGAACCGATATTCAGCGAACCATGCGTGACTTGGCTGCCATTGGTTTGTTTGATCCAGAGCAATTGAATGTAAATCCCAAACCAAATGCTTCTGATGGGACTGTAGACATTGAATATAAATTGGTTGAAAAACCATCAGACCAAATTGAACTTAGCGGTGGTTGGGGAGGTAATGGTTACAGTACAACGCCTACATTAATTGGTACTGCGGGTATTGTATTGAACAACTTTAGTGCACGCAAATTGTTTCACCCTAAGTTATGGAATCCAGTTCCAACTGGAGATGGACAAAAATTATCATTGAGAGCACAATCTAATGGTGCCAATTACCAAGGATATACTTTTTCATTCACTGAACCTTGGTTGGGTGGAAATAAGCCAAATTCGTTGTCGGTTTCGGTATTCCATACAGTAAATAGCTTTGACTACCGTCAATCTGACGATCCTTTAAAAAAGGCGTTTTATAATACAGGTATCAATGTGAGTATGGGTAAACGTTTAAAATGGCCAGATGACTTCTTTAATATTCAGTACTTGGTGAGTTTTCAGCGCTATAGAATGCAAAACATGGATGGTGCTTATTATGGGTTCCCAACGGGATTCCAAGGAATTTCGTATAACCCGTCATTCCAGGTTACCATTGCCCGTAGCTCTGTAAGTGATCCAATTTACCCTACTTCTGGTAGCAATATTACCACTTCTGTGCAAGCAACTCCTCCGTTGAGTTACATCATTAAAAAGGATTATGCCAACATGCCATTAACTGAAAAATTCAAATGGGCAGAATTTTACAAATTTAAATTTGATGCGGAATGGTACACTCCAATTTACAAGAAATTGGTGTTGATGGCCAAAACCAGATTTGGTTTCTTGGGATATTATAACCCAGTAATTGGCCCTACTTTCTTCGAAAGATTCCAAGTAGGTGGTGCCGGTATTTTTGGATTTAACATTGCAGCTACTGAAATTATTTCTCAAAGAGGTTACGACAATTACACCATTTCACAAACCGCTATGGGTGGCTCTGCAGGTGCGCCAATTTTCAATAAATTTACCATGGAGTTACGACAAGCCATCACAACCGGACAAACGGCCACCGTTTATGGTTTAGCGTTTATTGAAGCTGGTGATGCGTGGTCAGACATTAGCAAATATAATCCTTTCCAACTTAAAAGAGCTGCCGGTGTAGGGGTGAGGTTGTTTATGCCAATGTTTGGATTGATAGGTTTAGATTACGCTTGGGGCTTCGATTACAAAGATGTTCCGAAGAGCGGACAACCTACTCAAGTTCACTTTTTCATAGGACAACAATTCTAATCATTGATCATAAAAAAACCTCCGTTAAGGAGGTTTTTTTATGATCTTAAATCATCGATAATATCTGAATAGTCGTAAAAACCCAAGCTGGATTTCCATTATAAATCAAATTTGATACCTTGGGCCAATGGAAGCGTTTTTCCGTAATTGATGGTATTGGTTTGGCGACGCATGTAGGCCTTCCAAGCGTCGGATCCGCTTTCTCTGCCACCACCAGTTTCTTTTTCCCCACCGAATGCACCTCCAATTTCAGCACCTGATGTACCAATGTTCACATTTGCTATTCCACAATCTGAACCAGTGGCTGATAAAAATGACTCTGCTTCCTGTAAGTTGTCTGTAAATATGGCACTTGATAAACCCTGTTTCACACCATTCTGGAGGGAAATGGCTTCCTCAAGGGTGTTGTATTTCATTAAATATAATATTGGTGCAAAGGTTTCGTCCTGAATAATTTGAAAATGATTTTCACCCTCACATATTGTTGGCATTACGTAACATCCAGATTCAAACCCTTGTCCCTCCAAAATAGAATGACCATAAAGCACTTTGCCACCTTCATTTTTAAGTTGTTCAATTGCTTTCATGTAGTTGTTAACAGCATCTTTATCAATCAATGGTCCTACATGATTTTGAGCATCCAATGGATTTCCAATTCTTAACTGTGCATATGCTTTTACCAATTTATCTCTGAAAGATTCATAGATTGATTCATGTATAATCAACCTTCTGGTAGAGGTGCATCTTTGTCCTGCGGTTCCCACCGCACCAAACAAAACGGCCACCAGTGTGATATCCAAATTGGCATGTTGAGAAACTATTATGGCATTATTTCCACCCAATTCTAAGATGGTTTTACCGAGTCTAGCCCCAACAATTTCACCTACCTGTTTTCCCATGCGGGTACTTCCAGTAGCACTGATTAAAGGAACTCTGTTGTCTTTTGATAACCATTCACCCACATTACGGCTACCTTGGATTACTGAAAACAATCCTTCGGGCAAATCATTTTTCTTTAATACATCGGCCAATATATGCTGAACAGCTTGTGCTGTTGCCGGAGTTTTTTCACTTGGTTTCCAAATGCAAGAATTACCACAAATGGCTGCAATCATTGCGTTCCAACTCCAAACCGCAACTGGAAAGTTGAAAGCAGAAATGATGCCCACTACACCCATAGGATGCCATTGTTCATACATCCTGTGATTCGGTCTTTCGCTGTGCATGGTTAAGCCATATAATTGACGACTTAATCCAACAGCAAAATCACAGATGTCAATCATTTCTTGAACTTCGCCCAATCCTTCTTGCATGCTTTTGCCCATTTCATAACTCACAAGAGATCCTAAATGTTCCTTGTGGTTACGCAAAGCATCGCCAATTTGACGCACAATTTCACCCCTTTTAGGAGCCGGCCAAGTACGCCATACTTTCTGCGCTTCAATGGCTTTTTGAACCACCATTTCATAGGTTTTTGAATCACATTCATTGAATTGTGTGATTTGAAAAGAATCTACGGGACTTACATCTACAAAATTTTGGGTTTGTTGTGTATAAAAGTGTTCCAATCCTGTGCTAGCACTAGGAATTTGCGATTGAATGTTTAATGCGTTTAAAAAAGTATGATTCGCCATGGTTTATACAAAAATAGCGAATGTTCTTTATCTTTTTAAAATCTTATTCTGCCCGTTTTTTCATGACCAAGTAAACGGCTGTGAGCAAAAATGCGAGTCCAACAAAAATGTTCCACGACAATGTTTCATGGTCTAACATTCCCCACATTACCGCCGTTACAGGAATGATAAACGTGTTCGTGGAGGCCACTAGCGCTGATGTATGTAAAATCAAATAGTTGAATACCACCATGCTCAATGCACTTCCTACAAAACCTAGTAAAAACATGTATCCAAAACTCTCCCAAGCTTGCTCTGGGTGTGTTTCCCAGACACTCAAAATGTTGGTTTTCCAAAGAATAATTGAATAAATCATCCCAACAAAAACAAAAGGATAGGCCGTTTTTACCATAGAAGGAAGGTGCGACAATTTGTGCTTAATGATGTTGATGTTGTATCCATACATCAAGGCCGACATAAGTGGTAGCATCGCACCAATTGGGTCTAGTTTTTGTCCGCCCTGCAGTAAACTTGGCCCGAACAAGAATATGGCACCCACCAATCCAATCAAAACACCATATATACCGTTTTTTGTGAGTTTGTCTTTGAAAAGCATAACGCCCATGAGCAAAGTAAACATTGGCGTAAAAGCATTCAAAATTCCGCTAAGTCCAGATGGAATTCTTTGTCCTGCATAGCTAAATAATAACGCTGGTATAGCATTTCCAATAACCCCACTAATGAACAAATATAAATAGTCTTTAGGTTGAACCACTTTTACCTTTGAATGGTCATTTTTTTGTAAATGTTCGTCGATAAATGGGTGATGGTAAGGCTTGAAAACGGAATATTTTAAAAACCAAGGCAATAGAAATATTCCTGCCAATGTTAATCTTAAACCTGCAACCTGTACTGGGCTAAATACTTGTAGTCCCTTTTTCATCAAGATGAATGAACTTCCCCAAACACATCCCAAAAGCACTATCAAGAAAACGGGTAACCATTTGTATCTCACTTTGCAAATATCGGTCATTTTAACCACCCCTTAAAATGTATCACCAAAATTCACGAACTTTGTGTTATGAAGTCACGCATACTCTTTGTTTTGAGCTTTTTATTTTTCGGGGGGACGTTTGCGCAATTGCCAGATGATCTTATTTGTGCCGAAAAAGCGAATGTGATTTCTCGCATACAACGCAGGGGCGTTTCAACAATTTATCATGGCTACAACATTGATTATCATCGATGTAATTGGTATGTGAATCCCAATAAAAATGCCTATTTAAAAGGCTCTGTTTTGTTCAAATTCACGGTGTTAAACCAAGCCGATTCTTTGGGAGTAGACATTGCCGCGGATTTGAATGTTTCAAAGGTTTTGTACAAAGGAAATCCCGTTAATTTTAAAAGATCTGGTGACGCCTTGTATGTTTTCAGTGGATTTGGATGGACCAAAGATCAACAAGATTCATTTGAGGTTTTTTACGATGGATTCCCCTCAGCTGGCTCTGGTTTTGGCTCGTTTATTTACGACAATCACAAAACAGGTCCTGTAATTCATACACTTAGTCAACCTTATGGTGCTCCTTTTTGGTGGCCGTGTAAGCAAACACTTCACGATAAAATTGACTCAATTGATATTTTTGTTCATACCGATAAGTACCTCAAAGCGGGTTCTAATGGACTACTGGTTGATACATTCGCCGAAGGTGATTCTAACGTTGTTTTCCATTGGAAACACCGTTATCCCATTGCCACTTACTTAGTTGCAATGGCTGTAACCAATTATGATGAATTTACGCATTATGCGAAATTTAGGAATTACCCAGATTCAATGCCCGTGTTGAATTATGTTTTCCCTCAATTTAAATCTACGGCTTTTGAAGAAACCAAGCCAGTTGTGCAAATGTTGAGGTTGTTTGATAGTTTGTTTACCCGTTATCCCTTTATAAAAGAAAAATACGGACATGCTCAATTCACATGGGGTGGGGGCATGGAACATCAAACAATGAGTTTCATGGTGAACTTTTCTTTCGACCTAATGGCCCATGAATTGGCTCACATGTGGTTTGGTGATATGGTGACATGCGGCAGTTGGCAAGACTTATGGTTGAATGAAGGATTTGCTACCTATTTGACATGCTTAAGCTATGAATTTTTGAAATCCGATGATGAATTCAAATCTAGGTTGAGGGGCATGAGAAACGACATTTGCAGCGATCCCAACGGAAGCGTTTGTCCATCAGATACTTCTAAAGTAAATGTGTTATTTAACGGAAGACTTACCTACAACAAAGGGGCGTGGGTACTGCACATGTTGCGCAATAAAATTGGCGATTCAGCATTTTTTAAGGCATGTAGAAACTATTTGCAAGGTTCAAACGCTTATGGTTTTGGTTATACACCAGAGTTACAAAAAGAAATGGAATTGGCCTCCGGCAAAGATTTATCGGTTTATTTTCAGCAATGGTTCTATGGTGAAGGATTTCCGTATTTAAAAATCAATTGGACCCAACGTGGCAACAAATTGAAGGTGAAAATTGACCAAACTCCATCGAATTTTAAGGTCCCCTTTTGGTTCGTTAATGTTCCTTTGTTGCTTAAAAACAAGAATCAATCTATGTTGTTGAACTTTGAACCAACCAAGCTGAAGGATTCATTTATTATAGAATTGCCATTTTCAGCTGATACGGCAATCTTCGATCCAAATGTAACAGTACTTGCTAAAGCCTCTGTTGGTGGCGTAAACTTGGATCAATTGGAAGACAATTCCATCAGCATTCTTCCGAATCCTGGCACCAATGTTTTAAGTGTGTTCTCTCGCAATCCATCCCTCAAAAAAATTGAGGTTTTCAATGTGTTGGGAGATAAAATGATTGAAATGGATGGCGGAAATAATGGTTATAAAATGGTGCATTTGGATACCGAAAGGCTTTCATCTGGTACATATTTTGTTAGGATATATACAGATAATTTAGTAATTTCGAAGAAATGGTTAAAACAGTAAACTCAAAACTCTTTTTAGCTGCGGTGGCATTGATGACATCGTTCGTGTTTTCGTCTTGTGAAACCGAAAAGAAAACACCTGCAGTGGTAACAGATAGTTCCAATGGAATTACATTGAAGTATGTTGGTTATTTGGGTGGAAGTGATATTTCTACACTTTCAGGAGTTTCGAGATATTTCAAGTCTGGGGGTGAGCGATTTTCAGTTTCAAACTGGGCTATGATTTTATCGCATGTAGCTTTAATCAAAACCAATGGCGATACTGTTCAATTGGGTGATGGTTATCAATATGTGAATTATTTAGATGCATCTAAGAATTTTAGAACTGTTAGAAATATTCCTGAGGGTGATTATAAAGGTATTACATTTTTACTAGGCTTAGATCCAGGTGTGAATCACGATGATCCAGCGAAATGGCCTGCAAATCATCCGCTGAATGGTTTTACCACAGGATTGCATTGGGGTTGGTCTAGTGGATATATTTTCCATGCTTTTGATGGTAACTATAACAAAGATTCATTTACATCTACAATTCAATCCTTCAGTTTCCACACCGCAACCGATCGTTACCCACAAAAAGTTACGTTAAACTTGAATTTCACCATTGATAAAACTGTGAAAACAGCAACCATCCAAAGTAATGCCGAAGATCTTTTTGCAATGCCCAATTCTATCAAATTGGCAAACGGTTCTGTAAGTCACTCAGAAGGAACTGCTGAAATTGCTTTGATGGATATGCTTATTCAAAACATTGTGGCTGCCTATAAATTGACAAAAGTTGAATAAATTTTAAAGTATGATGTTCAATAATTCAAACATCAGTTTTGCGAATTTTGTAAAAAAATTCCTCATTATTTTTCTGATAATTGCGGTTGCCTCTTCTTGTAAAAAAGAAGGAGACGCCAATAGCAATAGCACTTCCACGTATGTTCCAACACCGATTTCTGCATTGGATGTATTTCCAGCGGAATTTGGAATTCCACCATTGCCATCCGATAATCCTTTAACCGTTGAAGGTGTGTACTTGGGTAGAATGCTGTTTTATGATCCTCTGTTATCTTACGATAGTTCTATTTCTTGCGCTTCATGCCACAAACAAGAATTTGCTTTTAGTGATCCAGTTCCTGTATCCTCAGGTGCATTTGGATTGAAAACACATAGAAACACACCATCTCTCTTCAATATGGCGTATAGCAAACGATTTTTTTGGGATTTACGTGTGACAAATCTGAGAGATTTGGTGTTTGAACCTATCCAAGCTCATAATGAAATGTCAATGACATTGCCAAAATTGGAAGGAAAACTCAAGAATATTGCCCGCTATAAGGATTATTTTAACAAAGCTTTTGGTCATGCCCCAAATTTGGTTGATATGGCCAAAGCTATGGAGCAATTTATGCTAACTATTGTGAGTCACAATTCACGTTTTAACCGCTTTTTCCCTGGTGATAGCGTTAATTTAATGTCGCAATCTGAACTCCGTGGTGCTTTCCTTTTCAATGGTTTGGTTGATTTCAAAAATGGTGTTACCAATGGTGCCGACTGCTTCCATTGCCATGGGGGTGAATTGGTGCAACAGCAGAACCTCAATATGGGTGGATTTGCGAACAACGGACTTGATGCGCAACCAACTGATATTGGTATGGGTGCAATTGATAATAAGGCAACAAGTCGTGGCGTATTTAAAACTCCTTCATTGCTGAATATTGAAATGTCGGCCCCTTATATGCACGATGGTCGATTCAAAACCTTAGATGAAGTGATTGATCACTACAGTGATAATGTGAATTTTAATTCACCAAATTTGCATCCATTGATGGACCATGGTGGAATTCATTTGAATTTGTCTTCACAGCAAAAAGCAGATTTAAAGGCGTATTTGTTGTCGATGACTGATCAGAAATTCTTGACCAATCCTGCGTATAGCAATCCGTTTAAAAAGTAAGATTCGTTAGGATTAATAACCCAACACTGGACTTAACCAACGTTCAATGTCGTTGATGGACATTCCTTTGCGTTCAGAATAGTTTTCAACTTGATCTTTGCTTAATTTTCCTACTGCGAAATACTTTGCCTCTTCATTGGCAAAATAGAATCCACTTACACTGGCGGCGGGCATCATGGCCATGCTTTCAGTGAGGGAAATTTGTAGCGGATATTGTTCTTCGAACAAGCGGAATAACGTGGCTTTTTCTGAATGGTCGGGACAAGCGGGGTAACCTGGAGCAGGACGAATGCCGCGGTAATTTTCACGAATCAAATCGTCGTTGTTCAATTGCTCATTCGAAGCATATCCCCAATATTCGGTACGTACTTTTAAGTGGAGGTATTCGGCCAAACTTTCTGCCAATCGATCAGCCAATGCTTTTGCCATGATGCTGTTATAATCGTCATGGTTAGATTCATAGGCCTCTACAATTGGTTTCAGGTTGATTCCGGCTGTAACCGCAAATCCCCCAAGATAATCCATCTCCGTAGGAGACAAGAAATCTGCGAGAGATAAGTTAGGAACTCCTGCCGACATTTTTCGCTGTTGCCTTAAAAAGTGAAATTTTGCCAACTCTTGGCTTTGATTTTCATGGTGGTATAAAACCACATCATCACCAGTTCTTTTTGCCGGTAAGATGAAATAAGAGGCTTCACTGTCTACCAATTTGTTCTTCGCCCATTCATCAAGCATGATGTTGGCATCGTGGAACAATTTCTGAGCTTCCGTTCCTACAATTTCATCTGTAAGGATGTCGGGGTAACGACCGGCCAATTCCCAAGTTTGGAAAAAGGGTGTCCAATCAATTGTAGCTCGTAGTGTTTCAATATCAATATGTTTCAACTGGTAAAAACCAAGTTGATTTGGTTTGGCAACGTTTCCATTGTGTGGCAATCCATTTTTTACAGCCTCTTGATATGGAATGAAGTCTTTGATCAATTGTCGTTTAGCATGATTCTCAGCCAAATCTGCATATTCTTGACGAAGTTTATCTGAGAAAATGGTGTAGGTTTCTGGATTTAACAATTGTCCAGCTACTGGAACCGAACGACTAGCATCCAGCACATGAATCACGGGATAAGGTGTTTGAGGGGCAATTTTTACTGCGGTATGAACGCGTGATGTGGTAGCACCACCAATCAGTAGGGGTTGTTTCATTCCCAAACGTTTCATTTCAGATGCTACATGCACCATTTCATCCAAACTTGGTGTAATTAGTCCGCTCAATCCAATAATATCAGCGCCCCATTCTTTGGCACGCGCTAAAATTTTATCGGCAGGAACCATCACTCCCATGTCTTCAATTTCGTAATTGTTGCAAGCAAGTACAACACCTACAATATTTTTACCAATATCATGAACGTCACCTTTAACAGTAGCAAGGAGAATTTTTCCTTGTGCCCGAGCATTTGGATTGTTTAGTTTTTGAGCTTCCAAGAAGGGTTGTAAATAGGCCACAGATTTTTTCATTACACGGGCCGATTTTACCACTTGAGGTAAGAACATTTTACCGGCACCAAACAAATCACCAACGTAATTCATACCGGCCATCAATGGTCCCTCAATTACTCCCAATGGGTCATTTAATAGATCCAAAGCTTCTTGGGTATCTTGGTCTATAAATTCAGTAATTCCTTTGACAAGACTATGTTTTAAACGCTCTTCAACGGGTAAAGAACGCCATTCTTGTTCTTCTACTTTTTCTACTTTTTTGCCTTTAACGGTTTCTGCAAAATTTACAAGTCTTTCAGTAGCATCATTACGTCTGTTCAACAGAACATCTTCCACATACTCTAAAAGATCTTTTGGAATTTCTTCATAAACCTCAATCATTCCGGCATTCACAATACCCATATCGAGTCCTGCTTTGATAGCGTGGAACAAGAATGCTGCATGCATGGCTTCGCGCACGGGGTCATTCCCTCTAAATGAAAACGAAATATTTGAAATACCGCCACTTACCTTAGCACCAGGCAAATTATCTTTGATCCATTTTGTGGCATTGATAAAGTCAACGGCATAGTTATTATGTTCATCAATACCCGTTGCAACGGTAAGAATATTTGGGTCAAAAATGATGTCGTTACGATTGAAATTGGCTTTTTCAACCAACAAATCGTAGCTTCTTTTACACACTTGAATTTTGCGTTCAAAAGTATCAGCTTGTCCGGTTTCATCGAAGGCCATTACCACAACTGCAGCACCATAGCGTTTCACCAATTTTGCTTTTTGGATAAACGCGGCTTCGCCATCTTTGAGGGATATTGAATTGACAATACCTTTCCCCTGCAAACACTTTAAACCAGCTTCAATTACATCCCATTTACTGCTATCAATCATGATAGGAACGCGAGAAATATCGGGTTCTGAGGCAATGAGATTGAGGAAAGTTGTCATGGCTTGTGCGCCATCCAACATCCCTTCATCCATATTTACGTCAATAATTTGGGCCCCATTTTCAACTTGCTGACGCGCAATATCTAGTGCAGCATTATAATCACCGGATAGAACCAATCGTGCAAATTTTTTGCTACCGGTAACATTGGTTCTCTCGCCGATATTTACAAAGTTAATATCAGGTGTTAAGGTGAAAGGTTCGAGGCCGCTTAGGCGCAGGTATGGTTGGATAATGGGTTGATTCACTGTGTATTAAAATAAACTAGGCCATTTTGAAGGATTGGCTTCATTCATCATTTGATAAATTTCAGCGAAAACTTCATCGGCACTTGGTTTTGAAAAATAATCACCATCACTACCGTAAGCAGGTCTATGCGCTTTTGCTGTAATGGTTAATGGTTTGCTATCCAGGTATTTATAAGCTTCTTGTTTTTCAACTACTTGTTGCAACATGTAAGCAGATGCACCACCAGGAACGTCTTCATCTAAGAAAACTACACGGTTTGTAGTTTTAATGCTTTCAACGATGCTGTGGTTGATATCAAATGGCAACAAAGTTTGAACATCGATAATTTCAACACGGATACCAACTTCTGCAAGTAAATCTGCTGCTTCAGCTGCAATTCTACAGCATGATCCGTATGTTACTAAAGTAACATCTTCTCCAAACCTCAATGTATCAGGTTTGCCGAAAGGCACAGTAAATTCTGCAATGTTGCTTGGTAATTTTTCTTTGATGCGGTAACCATTCAAACACTCAACAACCAAGGCAGGTTCATCAGCACGCAACAAGGTATTGTACATACCGGCTGCTTGGGTCATGTTTCGTGGAACACAAACATGCATTCCTCTTACTGCGTTGATAATCATTCCCATAGGAGAACCACTGTGCCAAATTCCCTCCAAACGATGTCCGCGTGTTCGAACAATCACAGGAGATTTTTGTCCACCTTTAGTTCTGTATTGCATGGTAGCCAAGTCATCACTCATTGGCTCTAGAGCATAAAGTAAATAATCTAAATATTGAATTTCAGCAATTGGACGAAGACCGCGCATAGCAGCACCAATACCTTCTCCCAAAATACTCCATTCTCTTATACCTTTATCGGTAACGCGAAGTTCTCCGAATTTCTCTTGCAATCCTGAGAAACCTTGGTTTACATCACCAATTTTACCTACATCTTCACCGAAGGCAAAAATGCGTGGATCACGTTCCATGTTGGCTTCAAAACAAGCCCTTACAACTTGATAACCATCAACAATTTCATCGGTGTATTGTGCAGGAACTTCTGTAACATTGAGTACGTTTAAGTTGCTTTCGCTGTTTAGATGAGAACTATAGCGCGCGCCGTTAATGGCGTTAAAATGATTCAAATAATCCAACAATGGTTGACGTGCAGATGCCGATTCATTCACGGTTGCGCGCAAACATTTGTGAAGGGCATTTCCTAAGTCACGGCGAATCGGATCTTTAATTTCTTGAATATTTTTTGCAGTTTCCGCAACGATTGGAGCAGAAATGCCCGCGTTTATTGCATTTTGAAGTGCATTTACCAATTCAGAAACTTCTGATTTTATTGAGCTAGCAAAATTGTTCCACGCAGCTTTTTGAGAGTTTCTCACAGAATCAGTGGCAGTTTTTTCTAACGCATCCATATCGTTTGCAGTTGAAAATCCGCTTTCAATGATCCATTTTCTCATTTGCGCAATACAGTCGTATTCAACTTCCCAATCCAAACGTTCTTTCGATTTGTAACGTTCGTGAGAACCGCTGGTAGAGTGTCCTTGTGGCTGAGTTACTTCTGTAACATGCACCAGAACTGGGGTGTGTTTTTCACGACAGATATCGGCAGCTTGCTTGTAGGTATTGCACAATTCGGCATAATTCCATCCTCTTGCGGTAAGGATTTCCATTCCAACACCGTTTTTATCGGTTTGGAAACCGCTCAAAATGGCAGAAATATTTTCTTTAGCCGTTTGATATTTTGCAGGAACAGAAATTCCATATCCATCATCCCAAACGCTCATTAGCATTGGAACTTGCATCACATTGGCAGCGTTAATTACCTCCCAAAAGATTCCTTCTGAGGTAGAGGCATTTCCAATTGTACCAAAGGCAATTTCATTTCCTTTGTCTGAGAATTGCGTGAATTGATGCAATTCCTCATTTTCTCTGTATAACTTAGACGCAACAGCAAGTCCTAATAACCTAGGCATTTGTCCAGCCGTTGGCGAAATATCGGCACTCACGTTGTAAGTGTCGTTTTGTGGCAACCAGTTGCCTTGATCGTCGAGCAATCGGGTGGCAAAATGGCCATTCATGCTGCGACCACCACTGGCAGGTTCGTTTTCTACAGATGGGTCAGCATAGAGTTGAGCAAAGAACTTTTGAACGTCCGACAAACCTTTAGCAAACATGAAAGTTTGGTCGCGGTAATAGCCACTTCTCCAATCGCCTTTTTCAAAAACTTTGGCCATTGCGAGTTGCGCCACTTCTTTACCATCACCAAAAATTCCAAATTTTGCCTTACCGGTTAGAACTTCTTTTCTACCCAATAGTGAAGCCTGACGGCTTTCAAAGGCAATGCGATAATCTTCAAGAACTTGTTGAATAAATGCTTCTTTGCTTAGTTCTCCTGGTTTTTTTGCTACCTCTTGCATTGCTGCAAAGATACGCAAAATTCTATCTCCATTTATTGGATTTTAACCGTTCTGTGAAGACAATTAAATACGCACTCAATGTTTTCTTCATCTTGTTGAAAACCTGTCCGTTGTGTGCCAATTTGGTTGGCTTCGGATAATTGCGAATTTGACGCTGGAATACCTTCACTTCTCCATTTTCATTCATGCCCATTGCATACGGATATTGGATCATGTAATACAACCCTTTGTCGTAATGCATCGAATATCCCTCGTAATTATTATCAAACGCATTTCTACCCAAGCCTGCATACCCCATTTCATTGCCCATTACAGCCGATAACGTAGGCATGATATCGCATTGTGAAACAGATTTTTTTATTTTTTGAGGGACATTCCCTGAGTTGTAAATCAAGAAAGGAATTTCATATCGGCCCGACGGACAATAAAAATACTCCAATAATCCATGGCTCGTGTGATCACCCGTGATCACAAATACAGTTTCCTTGAACCAAGGTTTTTTAGATGCATATTCGAAGAAATGCCTCAAACTTAAATCTGTGTATGCAATGGCCCTGTGTATGGTTTTATTGGCAAAAGGCAAGGCTTTTTCATATTGTTGAGGGACTTCATACGGATGGTGCGACGATAATGTAAAAACCGCATTGAAGCTCGGTTTCTTCATCGTGTCAATACAGTCAGCCACATATTTTAAATAGGGCTCATCCCAAATTCCCCAATTACCATCGTAATCTCTTTCTCTATTCGGATACTCATTGATACCAAAATAATGGTCAATACCCGTTTGTCTCAAAAAAGATTTAAATCCCATCGTTCCATTGTTTGAACCATGAAAAAATCCACTCGAATAACCCATTACTTTATGCTTGTAAAAGGCATTTTGAATCAAATTGGTGTTGTAGGTCGACATGATATAAGGTTCTTCCATCATGTTAGGAAGCCCGGCAAATATGGCCGGAACCATGTCTATACTCTTTGAGCCATTGGCAAAACAGTGGGTAAAGTTGATGCTGTGTTCAGAGAGTGAATCTAAAAATGGCGTGTAGAAAGATTGATTGAGGAAACCAGTATAATCTCTTGATAAACTCTCAACCACCAATACCACAATGTTTTTGGGATTTTTAATGCTGGGTTTAACAGCAGTGTTTGCATCAATGAAGGTTTCAGCTTCCTGCAGCGACATTGTTCTTGGTTTGAAAAATTTCCCTTCTCTATCCCATGTGCTCATGATGTTCAACGGGGTGGAATAGACCAAAGGACTAATGCTGGCATCCACGTAATTGCTGGCGTCTATGCTGCGAATGGGCCTGAGTTGAAGTCCGCCGCGTGCCGCAAGAATCCATCCAAATAACAAGACTGGTGTAAACAATAAGTTGCGAAAAATGCGATTCTTTTTCCATAAAAGAGTTGCATTTCCCGCGGTTGGGGTAAAGCGATAAATGAGATAAAACGAAATGATGAGTCCCAACAGCGATGGAATATTATCGCTGAGGTAGGGAGCAATGTGGTTTCCTTCGTCGCCGGCCATTGAAAAAAGTTCAAAGCCGCTTCTTTTGCCGTTGATTTTGGAGAAACCTGTGTCAATTCCGTTCAGCACCAAACAAATGGCATTGGGAAGTAGGAATAATATTTTGGTAACGGCGGGATGTTTTTGGCTAAAATTGGGTAGCGCTAATTGCCACAAAAAGAGGGGGGCAAAAAGGTAGGCAATTACAGGAAGGTCAAAGTAAAATCCATAGAGGAAAGCTTTCAAAAATTCTGTAAATCCAACCGCTGGGAGCCAAAATTGATTGGCCAAAAACCAAATCAAACGCGACACAAATAGAATGAACAGTGCAAAAAGAATTTGCCTAACAATATTGGAATTCCACAGAGATTTGAAATAGTCCAAAACCTTCATTCAAACAAAGGTAACAATATGTTCACAGAATATCGGAATTAGGGATAAATTTTGATTCCCACTCAGATGATGTGATCTTTCAACGCTTGCTCAGCAAGGGTATGAGAATTCAGGACATCGAATTACAAAGCAGTCAATTTTACTTGTCTTTCAATTTGTGGACGCCATTCATCTTGATGTGAAATTGAATGTTGAATTTTCTCGTAATAGTATAAGAAATACCAAATGGAAGAATTAAAGTTTGTTATGTTTTTAAAGGTTTTTTCAGAATGAATCATAACCTTCTGAAGAAATTCCTCATTTGGATCTCTGTGATGATTAAGTATTTTGCTCAATAAATTGGAAGGAATATTAATGTCTTTGGCAAAATCACTTCGTTTGGAATAAATTGTATCAATGTATTTTTTTATAAACTCAACAAATTGTTGCGGTTTTTCAATAGAAAAATTATTTAAAAACGCTTCCATTTGAAATTTGAGTTGAAATAATTTGGCTTCAATAATTTGTTCTTTATTGAGTTCTTTCATTCTTTTCAAACGAGATTCCAAGAGAGCAATGGAATCTTGATCCCTTTCTAATTGAGAAGAATATCTGGAATCTACTCCAAATTCATTATCAACAATGAAGTTAACTTCTTTATTCATGGCTTTCGTATTGATTAATTAATTCGATGATATGCGGAACTTCTAAACTTAATGTGGCACCAGTGAGGTTCATATTGTATTTGTTTATGTAATATTTTGCAAGCTTATTTTTTGGTCTTAGTGAAACACATGCCAATTGACCATATTCCATAACCGCTAATCTAGAGACAAATGCAATTAAATTTCCTGCTATTCTGTCATATTTTTTATAAATGCCTTTGTTGTCTGAAGAAACTGTGATTAATCGTATATGAATCCTCCATTCCTCAGGATATTTTTCGAATGATATTAATCCAAGTATTTCTAATTCATCCTTTATTCTTAATTTGTGTATTTCAAATTCTCTCTCTTCTTTCCAATTAAAATGATATTTAGACTTGGTTAATTGTTTGAAATCAGAACTTTCAATTGGTTTAATTTCAATTGGATAATTTTTATTCGTTGAAAGTTCTTTGATAAACACTTAACGAATATACTGAAAAATTCCTAAAAATGGAATATATATTTTTATAAATTCCAAAAATTAGAATCTGTTAACAATTCTCTTAACAATGTAATCTTTTTAGACTTTAGCCATAACGCTAACTTTTTTAAAGTTTGTAATCTTAATTTTGCTCATGCATTTTCCAAAACTGCGTTTGATACTGGCTTTTTTAGCACTTTCTACATTCAGGCTATCAGCCCAAGTCCCTCATATAACAAAAGACATTAACAAAACCTATGTAAGTGGCAATCCACAAGGATATTGCGCTGCTCATGGCTACCTCTATTTTAATGGTACAGGCGTGGGAACTGGTTCTGAATTGTGGCGTTCTGATGGCTCGAAAGCTGGAACCAAACTTTTTGCAGATATTGTAAAAGGTCCTTACTCCTCAAATCCAACAAATTTAACCGCCGTGGGTTCTACCCTGTATTTTGTGGCTACAACCGCTAGTTATGGTGCTGAATTGTGGAAAATCGATAGTGGTGCAACCGTTCCTGTTTTGGTGAAGGACATCCGTTCCGGTGCCAATGGTTCAGGAATTACCAATTTAGCGTCCTACAACAACAAACTCTATTTTTCGGCAAGTGCCGATGCCGCCGGTGACTATGAATTGTACACCAGCGATGGTACCGATACTGGAACTTTCATGCTAAAAGACATCAACAAAGGTACTGCTAGTTCCCAACCTTCATTGTTCACCATTTCTCACAATATTCTCTATTTTATTGCTACAACAGCCGCTGAAGGACAAGAATTGTGGCGCACAGATGGAACCACCGCAGGTACTTATTTGGTGAAAGACGTTTACAGCGGACTTTCCGGTTCTTACATTTCTTCAATGGCGAGTTACAGAGATACGCTTTATTTCAATGCCACCACTCCTGGTTCTCCTGGCACTTATTTGGGTTTGTGGAAATCGGATGGATCAGATTCTGGAACAAAAAAAATGCCTTCCGCCACTGCAACAGATTATTCCAGTGTGAATTACCTCACTGTTTGTAATGGATGGTTGTATTTTACCGGTTATAATACCACGGTTGGACAAGAATTGTTCAGAACCAAAGGAACTTCAGTTTCTTTAATGAAGGATATTGATCCCGGCAATACTGGGTCATCGCCGATGAGTTTGGTGGTGGCAGATACCATTTTATATTTTACGGCAACAGGTTACAACGGACGAGAATTGCATCGCTGCAATGGAACTACTGCTGGTACTGGAATCATTAGGGATTTGTATCCCATTCAAACAGATGCTCAAATTTCGAACCTCACCGCCGTGGGCAATACCGTTTATTTCTCTGCACAAGAATCTCCGAATTATGGCGATTACGAATTGTTCAAGTGCAAAGGAACATCCCTCACGAAAGTAAAAGATATTTATGTAGGCACAACTTCAAGTCAATCAAGTAATTACTATTCATGGAAAGGCAAGTTGTATTTAACCGCGAACGACAATGTTGTAGGTAAAGAGATGTGGGTGAGTGACGGAACTTCCGCAGGAACTACGCTGCTTCAAGATGTATACGCTGGAACTCTAAGCAGCGGAATTGCGTCTATGGCAGAATATAAAGGAGGCGTTATTTTTAATGCCAGTGAACCCAATTTACTCGATGAACTTTATAGAAGTTCTGGAGATTCTTCTCAAACAAAATTGGTGAAAGACATTGGCACCAATTCTCCATATTCATCTGCACCACGTAAATTAACCAATTTGGGCGGTAAAGTGTTCTTTACCACTGAACCTTATTCGTCTTATGGAGATCATTTCTTCACCGATGGGGTTTCTGTGAATGAAATTACAACCAACAGCAGTTATTATGGGCAAGCCGATAATTGGATGTCGTTCAACGGCAAAGTATATTACACCTGGAATCAAAGCGGTTTTTACCCTGACTTGTATTGCTACACCTCTGGAAATTATGGTTCTAGGGTGATGACATTGGATAAAAGCAAGTTGGGCGATAAAGTTGCCAATTTAACTGTATTTAAAGATCAGCTGTTTTTTGCTGCTTCTGATGGAACTTCAGGAACTGGTGTTGAATTGTACAAATCCACAAAATCTCACGCAGTTACCTTGGTGAAGGACATTTACTCGAGTTACTATTCAAGCAATCCATCAAATTTGTTGGTATTCGACACTTCTCAAATGTTGTTTTCCGCAGGAAACAACACGAACGGTACAGAATTGTATACCACGGATGGAACCACAGCAGGCACGAAAATTTTGAAGGACATTGTAGTTGGTGCAGGCAGTTCTAGTCCCTCAAATTTCAAAAAATTCGGAAATTACATGTACTTTTCTGCTACTACTGCGGCAAATGGTCGTGAATTATACCGCACCGATGGAACAGCAAATGGCACCGAGTTATTTTTAGACATCAATTCAGGCTCTGGACACAGCAATCCTTCGAAGTTTGTTGTAGTAGATACCATGATGTATTTCCTTGCCGACGATGGAAATTCTGGCGTGGAACTTTGGGTAACCAATGGAACGGTTGCCGGTACATTTTTGGTGAAAGACATCGTGAAAGGTGTAAATTCTTCAAATATTTTGAACATGACAGCTGCTGGAAAATGGCTTTATTTCACTGCAAACGATGGTGTAAACGGCCAAGAATTGTGGAGAACCAATGGACTCACAACCACCATGCTACCAGAAGTTTATGAAGGTAGCGAAAGCTCAAATCCATCTTTGTTAACGCTTCACAACGACACCCTATATTTCACAGCGGATCATCCTGAATTTGGCAATGAACTCTGGTACATTTACACCAAATGTATGTTGGTGAAGTTTAAAGCTTCTCAAACCTGTGCTGGAACACCTGTTGAGTTTACCAATTTAACAGATAGTTTCGGGAGAAAAATGACCAATGTAACTTGGGATTTCGGAGATACCATGATTCAAAATTCTGGCAAAAACACACAATGTGTGTTTCAAAATCCTGGGAAATTCAAGGTTAACTTGATTGTAACCAATGAAGATGGTTGCACCGAAAACTGGTTGGACTCAGTGTTGGTTTATGAGAAACCAATTGCCAAATTTACCACCAATAACGACACTCAATGTTTGGCAACGAATGCATTTTCTTTCACAAATGTTTCATCTCCAACGAAGGTTATGAAGCACGAGTGGAATTATGGTGTGGGCGTTTTAGACACCATGAAAGTGGGGTATAAAAAGTACACCGCAATTGGAACTTATAAAGTGAAATTGATTGAAAGATTAGGTTTATATTGTTCTGATTCTATGATAGATACAGTTGTGGTGATGCCAAAACCTGTTGACATAAATATTGTTGGTAAAGCAACTACCTTAACAGCTCAAGATACGTTTACTGCTGTTGTTGCAAAAGCAAAATCGGTGTACACTTGGGTCATTACGGGTGGAACTAAACTCAGTGGTGGTAACAGCAGTGAAATTGTGGTTAAGTGGAACACACCTCCTTTAACGGCAACGATAAAAGTGACAGAAACCGACAGTTTTGGATGTTTGGGAACGCAAAAGTCCAAGAGTGTAACGGTTCAAAAACCATCGTCGAGTGTGAGTTTCCATTCTAAAAATATCCAGTTATATCCGAACCCGGCGTCGCAAAAAATGCAATTAATATTGCCAAAAGATTTTGCGCAAAATGCAAATATTTTCTTGTATAACAATGTAGGTCAGTTGATTGACAATATTTCTATTCAGTCTATTCATACTGAAATTGACTGTTCAAAATACCATCCTGGCATGTACAATGCGAGGTTGGAATTCAACGGCAACGTGTACACGGAAAAGATCATCATTGAATCTCGCTAGAACGAAGCATTCGGGTATTTTTCTTCGTAACTTTGCGAAATGCCCGAATTTAAACTAGAATCTCCCTTTACGCCGAAAGGCGATCAGCCTCAAGCAATTGCACAATTGGTTGAAGGAATTCAGGAGGGACTTCGGTCGCAAACCCTATTGGGGGTTACGGGATCCGGTAAAACGTTTACGGTGGCAAATGTGATCCAAGAGACGCAAAAACCCACCTTGGTTTTAAGTCACAACAAAACGTTGGTGGCCCAGTTGTATGGTGAATTCAAGCAGTTTTTTCCAAACAATGCGGTAGAATATTTTGTAAGTTATTACGACTATTACCAGCCGGAAGCGTTTATTCCCACAACCAATACCTACATTGAAAAGGACCTCAATATTAATGAGGAAATCGAGAAAATGAGGTTGAGCACGGTCTCTACGTTGTTGTCGGGCAGGAGGGATGTGATAGTTGTGGCTAGTGTTAGCTGCATTTACGGTGCTGGAAACCCCGCTGATTATGAAAATACCATCATCCGTTTGAGCACCGGTCAACGTCTCTCAAGACAACAATTGCTGTTCAAATTGGTAGAAAGTTTATATAGCAGAACCACGGCTGAATTTGCACGTTCTACCTTCAGGGTAAAAGGCGATACGGTGGATGTGCATTTGGCTTATAACGATTTGGCGTACCGCATCATCTTTTTTGGGGATGAAATTGAGGAAATTTACAGCTTTGAGCCCGAATCTGGTAAGAAAATAGAAACGTTGAAAGATTGTGCCATTTATCCGGCGCAAATCTACGTTTCGCCTCGTGATAGGCTGCAATCGGTTATCTATCAAATACAAGACGATTTGGTACTGCAAATTGAGGAATTCAAAATGCAGGGTCGACACTTGGAAGCAAAGAGATTGGAGGAGCGTGTGAACTTCGACCTTGAAATGATCCGTGAATTGGGTTATTGTAACGGTATTGAAAACTATAGCCGTTATTTTGACCGCAGAAATCCGGGGGATAGACCTTTCTGTTTGCTAGATTATTTCCCTAAAGATTATCTGTTGGTGGTGGACGAAAGTCACGTTTCGATGCCACAGATTAAGGCGATGTATGGCGGTGACAGGTCTAGAAAAATCAATTTGGTGGATTACGGGTTCCGACTTGCGGCAGCGTTGGACAACAGACCGCTTCAATTTGAAGAATTTTATGGCATGATTCAACAAGCCATTTATGTGAGTGCAACTCCCGCAGAATTTGAAATTCGGGAATCTGAAGGGGTGATCGTGGAACAATTGATTCGTCCAACTGGTTTGTTGGACCCCATCATTGAAGTTAGGCCACTTGACAATCAAGTAGATGACCTCATTGAGGAAATTGACAAACGCATTGAAATGGGTGACCGCGTTTTGGTAACGACGTTAACAAAACGCATGGCCGAGGAATTGTCGAAATACCTCGGAAACCTCAATATCAAGGTGAGTTACATTCACAGCGATGTGAAAACCATGGAACGTGTGGAAATCCTCCGAAATTTAAGATTGGGCGTTACCGATGTGTTGATAGGCGTGAATCTTCTTAGGGAGGGACTTGATCTTCCAGAGGTAAGTTTGGTGGCCATTATGGATGCTGATAAGGAGGGATTTTTGAGAAGTGAGACAAGTTTGGTGCAAACCATTGGTCGTGCTGCCCGTAATGACCGCGGCAAGGTGATCATGTATGCCAACAGAATCACCAAGAGCATGGAAAAAACCATTGATGAAACCAACCGCCGAAGGGAAAAGCAAATTGCCTATAATACGGCCAATGGCATCACACCAACTACCGTGATAAAGTCTAAAGATCAAATTTTCCGTCAAACTGCCGTTGCGGATGGGGTGGATTACCAAGATCCTAAAGACTACAATTTCATGGAGATGGAACAAAGTATTGCCGCAGATCCTATTATTGCTTACATGGACAAAGCGGCGCTCGAAAAAGCCATTGCCAAGACAGAGAAGGACATGCTTCGCGCCGCAAAAAACATGGAATTCATGGATGCTGCGCGCTTCCGTGATGAACTAGAAGTATTGAAGAAACGCTTAGAAGCGGTGTAAATTTTACTCCTTCACAATAATTTCGGCGCTTTTTACATCGCTCATGCAGAAGAAGCCAGCCACCGGTGGTGGATTCTTTGGATCTTTGATTTTGAAGCTAAACGGATTGCTGGGATCTGAAAATCCTACACGGAAATAACAGTAGTTGGGAATGTTTACAGGCGGTGTTGCAAACAAACCACGGTTCCTATTTTCATTCACCACCAAATTGAACCATAAATAAGCCAATTGTGAAATGGAATGAACTTCAACTCTTACCTTTTCTCCGTCTTGATACGGTCTTCTGAATATGTTTAAACCGTTAAAACGCTTCGGATAAATGAAAATATCTCCATTAACCTGAGATCCATTCCCCATATCTTGCGAAATGTTCAATTTCTGGATTTCACTCACAAAAGAATCGTTTCTAAATGTCTTGATCCAATAGTAATTGCCAGGTTCTGGACGGTCTTTTGCGAAAAATTCAGCGTATCGGCCTGGATTGTCTACTGGTGGACCATTGTCTACCGATGTGATGGTTCTTAAGCTATCAATTCGATCTACCGTTGGATAAAGTTTGGTGAAACTTAGTAGGGTATCTTTCGATGTTAGCACCAACAGGGCGTATGTATTCCCAACAATAAATGTGTCGCCAGTGGTTTTATTTGGCGTCCACTGGTATATTCCATCCTTCGAATGAATAAAAGGAAATATTTTGAGGGATGTTGAATCGATCAGCAATACAGTTGCGTTTGTAACCCCAGGTTCTGTGTTGGATTCTGCAAAATATGGGATACTTTCTGTGATGCGGATGTATTGTGTGGTATCCATGTTGTTGATGAAGGCATCAATAACGGTTTTCACTTGTTTTTGCTCAACATTAACTTGAATAATATCCTCACATGAACTGAATGAAACAATCAGCACGAGTGCAAAAAATAGCTGTTTTAATGAGTTAAATTTCATGATTAGTTCCATTTAAAGTTATAGGCGATGGCAGGAACAATACTGCCAATTACACTGAATTGTATGGCTTTGTTTTGTCCCAAATTGCCGTAATCAGTATCGAAATATATGGAGAAGGGGTTTCGTCGGTTGTATGCGTTGTAAATTGAAAACACCCAACTAGATTCCCAGTTTTTCTTTTTAGCAACCGTGTAAGTAGCAGACAAATCTAACCTGTGGTAATTTGGATTTCTCACGTTGTTTCTCGCGTTGCTGCCAGCATCTGGAATGGTATATCCTTGAACGTTGTATTGACCTGTATAGAAAGTAGTTGGAGTTCCTGTGCTGAAAACAAAGTTTGCAGCAAAATCCCATTTTTCATTGAATTTGTACTGCGCAACAATGTACAAATTGTGCAATCTATCGAAACGATTTGCATACCAATTGCCATCATTGATGCCGTTCACTTTGCGTTCACTTTTCGAAAGGGTATAACTGATCCATCCAGTGAGTTTTCCTGAATTTTTCTTAACATAAAGTTCTAATCCATAAGCCCTTCCAATTCCAGACAACAATTCACCTTCAAGGAAATTATTCAATAAAAGCTGCGCGCCATCAATATAATCCACTTGGTTTTGCATGTCTTTGTAATACGTTTCAATGGATGTTTCGTATTCTTGATCTTTGCCCAAGTTTTTAAAATAACCTATGGTATACTGATCTGCAATTTCAGGTTTGATGTTATTGGTGGAAGGGGTCCAAACGTCGAATGGCACACTGGCTGCGGTGTTTGAAATCAAATGCAAATTCTGTACCATTCTGTTGTAACCTCCTTTGATTGAAGTTGTTTTATCGACGGACATTTTAAAGCCCAAACGCGGTTCAAAGTTGATGTAGTTTTTAATAACTTCGTTATTGTCGGCCACATAGGTTTTACTTGGATCTATAGGTCGTCTTTGTCCCTGTATGATCGGATCTCTATAGGTATAAACGGTTCCTTTCCCCAAATATAAAAACTGACTCACACGCAATCCAGCCCTTAATGAAAATGCGCCGTTAGAGTTGATATCGGAAGTAAGATAGGCCGCATTCTCCATGCCATATTTGTTTGGAAGACTGAAGTTCAAAGTTCTGCCTTGATTCACAGAAACGGCTTCTCCAGGAATGAAACCATAGTAGGTAGTTTGAACACCAGTTCCCAATTCAACTTTGGGACTCAAGTAATATTTTAAATCGCCTTTGAGGGAATTGTTATCGATATAACTGTTCCAATTAAAAGAGACATCTTCGTTGGCATTAAAGCCTAATCTGTAACGATATCGGCTGTAGTAGTAGGTAAAGTTTGCAAACAATTTCTTGTTAAACACATGGTTCCACCTAGCAGAAACGGTTGAGTTTCCCCACTTCACGCTGAAAGCGTTTGCGGCGGCAAAAACATCATCGCCAATATACGTTGAAATGAAGAATGTATTACGTTTGTAACTATAATTGACTTTGGCAGAAAAGTCGTAAAAGTAAAATTGAGAACCTGATAAATTGTCGGGAAGGAAGGGTTTTGCTAGCAAATCGATGTAACTTCTACGTCCAGAAATCAAGAAAGAGGCTTTGTTTTTAACGAGCGGACCTTCCACTGTTCCACGGCTAAAAATGGTACCAACACCGCCACTGGCTTGGTAAGCCTTTTTGTTTCCATCGCGGGTGGTTACGTCTAAAACCGAACTCAATCTTCCACCGTAATTTGCAGGTATACCACCTTTTACCAATTGAACATCTTTAACAGCATCAGGGTTAAAGATGCTGAAAAATCCGAACAAATGGGCAGAGTTAAAAACAGGCGCTTCATCCATGAGCACCAAATTTTGGTCGATGGCACCCCCTCTAACATTAAATCCAGAGGCCCCTTCACCCACGGTGGTTACCCCAGGAAGAAGTTGAATGGATTTAATCACGTCGGCTTCCCCCAAAAAAGCTGGGATTTTTTTAATGGTTTTACCGCTAATGCTCTGCGTGGAAATGTCGATTTTCTTTACATTGTCATTCTTTTTTGCCCTGATATTGACTTCCTTGAAGGACTCACTTTCGGGGGTTAAAGCGAAAGATATTTGTTCATCTTTTTGGAGGGACAGAGGAAGCTCAGCTTGGTTAAAGCCACCTGCGGATATCAAGAGGGTATAATTTCCTTTTGGTAGGGTAAGGCTAAAAAATCCGTAAGTATTGGTGGTAATAGCAGATTTACTATTTTTTATCAGAATTTGAGCGTTGTTAATTGTTTCACCACTGCTACTGTCTTTAACATATCCGCTTAGCGTATATTTTTGTCCGAAAGCAGCGGAAGATATTAACAATAGAAGTAATGAGAAAATGATTTTTCGAAACATTGGTGCAAAGGTACTTAGAAGAACAGATGATTGCTGAAAAGGTTGGTGAAAGGTCAAAAAAATCGACGAATAGGGTCAAATAAAAAACCCCAGATTTTTTCTGGGGTTTTTTAAGGATATAAATGAATTATTTACGGTCTTTCATTTCAACGAAAGCACGAGGGGCTTCGCCGGTGTAAATTTGGCGAGGGCGCGCAATTGGTTGTTTTTCACGACGCATTTCTTGCCATTGGCTGATCCAACCTGGAAGACGTCCAAGAGCGAACAACACGGTGAAGAAATCGGTTGGGAAACCTAAAGCTCTGTAGATGATACCAGAGTAGAAATCTACGTTCGGGAACAATTTTCTTTCTACGAAATATGGATCGTTCAACGCAGTTTCTTCAAGTTTTTTAGCGATTTCAAGAATTGGGTCGTTTACACCTAATTTCTCTAAAACATCGTCGCATGCTTTTTTGATGATTTTTGCACGTGGGTCGAAGTTTTTGTAAACGCGGTGACCGAATCCCATCAAGCGGAAAGGATCATTTTTATCTTTCGCTTTGTTGATCCATTTTTCAACGTCGCCACCATCATTTTTGATTTGCTCAAGCATTTCAAGTACTTCTTGGTTGGCACCACCATGAAGAGGTCCCCAAAGAGCATTGATACCAGCAGAGATAGAGCTATAAAGGTTAGCTTGGCTACTTCCCACCATACGAACGGTACTAGCAGAGCAGTTTTGTTCGTGATCGGCGTGAAGGATAAGCAATTTATTCATTGCGCTCACAATTACCGGATCTGGAGTGTAATCAGGCTCGGTAACTTGACCGAAAGTCATGTTCAAGTAATTGGTTACATAATCCATGTTGTTTCTTGGGAAAACAATAGGATGACCATGACGTTTTTTATAGATCATAGCACAGATAGTAGGCATTTTAGCAAGCAAACGGATAACGGTACGGTTGATTGCATCCTCATCTCTGTGTGGATTTAAGCTTTTTGGGTAGAACAAACTCAAGGCTGAAATCATGCTGCTCAATTGTCCCATCGGATGAGAACCTGTAGGGAACGCTTTGAACATGGCTTCAAGTCCTTCATTTACAAGAGTATGTTCAGCAATTTTATCTTCAAAATCTTTTAATTGCGTTTCGGTAGGCAATTCACCATGCAACAAAAGGTAAGCAACTTCTAGGAAAGAGCATTTGTCGGCCAAGTCTTCGATGTTGTAACCACGGTGGCGTAAAATACCTTCTTCACCATCAAGAAACGTAATTTTACTGGTGGTAGCACCAGTGTTTTTATATCCGATATCTAAGGTGATATACCCTGTAAGATCTCTTAATTTATTGATATCAATGGCTTTTTCACCTTCTGAACCAAGAATAACGGGCAATTCAATCTCTTTTCCTTCTAGAATAATTTTAGCTGTTTCAGGCATAATGTTTTGTGGTATCTACGTAATTTGTTGAACAATTGCAAATATAGATATAACAAACCTTCTTTCAAAAAGTTTGGTCGAACATTTGTAATGTTTTAAAGGTTATTTAACACTGCCTTCGGATAGAGCGGTAATTCCTTTGGCTGTCAATTGAAAACGGGTATTTTTGATGCCATCTACATCGAAAGAAATTTGTCTGATATTTTGCTGGTTAATCGACATAACATACCCATGGTGAAACAACTGACGGATAATGTCAATGCCTACTTTTTCAGGAAGTTTGGATTCTGAAATTACGGATTCAGCGAGTTCAGCATGAATGAGCAAACCAAGAATTAGCAGCTCGTCGGTGCCAATTTCAAACATGATCAATCAAATTTTTCTTGACGCATTTGAGGGAAGAAAAGCACTTCTTGAATAGATGCTTGATTGGTAAGCATCATGGTCAATCTGTCGATTCCAACCCCTAAACCACTTGTAGGAGGCATTCCGTACTCTAGGGAACGTATGAAGTCTAAATCCATCGCCATGGCTTCTTCGTCACCTCTAGCCGCAAGCAACAACTGTTCTTCAAAGCGGGCTTTTTGTTCAATAGGATCATTCAATTCACTGTATGCGTTGGCAATTTCTTTTCCATTTACAAACAATTCAAAACGTTCCACCAAGCCTTCTTTGCTGCGGTGTTTTTTGGTTAAAGGACTCATTTCGATAGGGTAATCGGTGATAAAAGTTGGTTGGATCAAGTGCTTTTCTGCGGTTGCTCCAAAAATTTCATCCACCAATTTGCCATATCCCATTTGCGAGGTTACTTCACAACCAATAGATTTCGCAAATTCACCCATTTCAGCTTCAGATTTGCCTTCAATGTTGAAATTTGCATATTTCATGATGGCTTCAGCCATGGTTAAGCGTTGGTAAGGACGTGCAAACGATATTTCATTTTCACCCACAACAGCTGTGGTTGTTCCATTTACATCCATTGCACATTTCTCAATCATTTCCTCCACAAAGTCCATCATCCAGAAATAATCTTTGTATGCAACGTAAATTTCCAATGCTGTGAATTCAGGATTGTGAGTTCTATCAATTCCTTCGTTTCTGAAGTTTTTAGCAAATTCAAATACACCATCGAAACCACCCACGATCAATCTTTTGAGGTACAACTCATTGGCAATACGCAAAAACAATTTCATATCGAGCGCATTGTGATGGGTTTCAAATGGTCTTGCCGCTGCACCACCGTGAATATTTTGCAAAATTGGGGTTTCAACTTCCAAGTATCCTCTGTCGATAAACGTAGTTCTTAGACTTTGAATGATTTTGCTTCTCTTGATGAAGGTATTTTTATTTTCAGCATTTACCACCAAATCTACATAACGCATTCTGTAACGTGATTCAGGATCTGTGAATGCATCGTAAATTACCCCATCTTTTTCTTTTGGAAGGGGTAGTGGATTCAAGCATTTCGACAACAGCGTAAAGTTGCTGGCATGGATAGAAATTTCACCGGTTTGTGTGGTGAAAACATATCCCTCAACACCAATAAAATCGCCGATATCAAGCAATTTCTTGAATACGGTGTTGTACATCTCTTTGTCTTCGCCTTGGCAAATCTCATCGCGATTTACATATACCTGAATTTTAGAGGTACTGTCTTGAAGCACGGCAAAAGCAGCTTTTCCCATGATTCTTCTTGCCATCATACGACCAGCTACTACAACCTTTTTAAATTTATCGGGGTTTGATTCAAATTCATCTTTAATTTCAGATGCAGTTGTATTTACCGGATAGAGTGCAGCTGGATAAGGATCAATACCCATAGCTCGAAGTTGCTCAAGCGATTGGCGACGTAGGATTTGTTGTTCGTTTAATGAAAGTTCCATGGAAATGTGTGCAAAATTAACTTTTGTATGCGGAAACGACTAATTTTCGGGTTGATTTATTTCTGAATTGCTGTTATTCTCTTCATTTTGAACAGGGTTTACAGTTTCAGTTTCAGGGGTTGATTTTTTCTCAAAAAGGATGGCTGGAGATGGAAGAGAGAATTTTTTCTGACCTACAATCATGATGGCAACACCCACAGTGATGCAGGCATCGGCGAAGTTCCAGATTGGGGCAAAAAACACAAAAAATTCACCTCCCCAAATTGGCAACCATGAGGGTAATACACCTTCCCACATTGGAGCGTAAAACATGTCTACCACTTGTCCTTTAAACCATTGTCCTGGATAAGTATTGATGTAATGACTGGTAGTTTCCCAAGGAAGCATGGCACGATCACCGAAATAATATCCGTAAAATACAGAATCAATGATGTTGCCAATGGCCCCAGCTAATACCAAAGAAACAGCGATCAACAGACCAGTGTGTTCTTTTTTGCGAATGATAGCGCAAAGGTAGTAGATGCCAAAAATGGAAACGATGATTCTAAAAAATGTGAGAAAAAGTTTGCCAACGGTACCCCCTCCGAAGAGTTTCATACCGTAAGCCATTCCATCATTTTCAATGAAATACAGTTTGAACCAATTTCCGAAGATGGGCACTGTTTCACCATAGATAAAATGTGTTTTGATATAAATCTTGATAATTTGATCAATGATGATGGCAGCAAAGAGCACGCCAAAAGACCACCAAAATTTTGGTGAATTGTACCATTTTGAATGTTGAGCGTTCAAAAGATTACTTTTTTAATTTGGCTTCAATGGTTTGTGTGGTATGAGGAACTGCGCGCAAACGTTCTTTAGGTATCAATTTGCCTGTAGTTTTACAGATACCATAGGTTTTATTTTGAATTCTCACCAAAGCCGCTTCTAAGTTTTTGATAAACTTTAATTGGTGTGCTGCCAGTTGGTTTAAATTTTCTTTTTCGGCAGTATCGGCACCATCGTCCAATGTCAAATAATTGTTGTTGGTACTGTCGGCACCGTTCTCATTACCGTCTTTTAAGTTGCTCTGCAAGGTTCTGAACTCAGCTTTTGCAACATCCATTTTTTGCAAAATGATTTCTTTGAATTCTTCCAATTCTTCGTCGGTGTAACGTGTCTTTTCCATGTTATTGACTGGTTTTTAATCAGTTAGATTTAGTTAAATTTAAGTAAACAGCTTCCTCATTTACATCTGTTTCGTGGGTTTTACACCCACTATCAAAGGCAATTTCGGTTGCAAGAACTTCACTGCAAATATACGCGTTAAATTCTTTTACGCTGATGTTAAGTTGTTCAGAGCCAGAATATTCAACTTTGATTTTGTCGGTTACTTCAAAACCTAAGTCTTTTCTTAAATTCTGAATTCTGTTTACCAATTCTCTGGCCATGCCTTCCTGCATCAAACTTTCTGTAATGGTAATATCCAAAGCCACAGTGGTGTCGCCCTCCGATGTTACCAACCATCCCGGCATGTCTTGAGTCAAAATATCTACATCCACTGCATTTAATGTGAATGTTTCATTGTTCAACAAAACATCAATTTTACCATTCACTTCAATCTCGCGAATTTGCTCTTGCGTGAAGGCTTCTATGATGGCCGACATTGCTTTCATGTGTGGACCCAAGATTTTCCCCAGTGTTTTAAAATTAGGCTTTATCTTCTTAACCAGTAATGCGTTATCAGCGTCGATGTATTCAATTTCTTTCACATTTACTTCACTCTTGATCAAATCGGCAACATGGTCTATTTGAGACTTCATTTGCGGACTTAACGCCGGAATGAGCATTTTTTGCAGTGGTTGACGAACCTTGATTTTTTCTTTCTTTCTGAGGGACAATACTAAGCTACAAACGGTTTGTGCTCTCTGCATTTGCATTTCAAGTTCAGTTTGAATGTAACTTGAATTTACAGCTGGCCAATTGGTTAAATGGACTGATTTAGGAGCTTTGTTTTCAGCAATAATTGGCGCATTTAGGTTGCGGTATAACCAATCTGAGAAGAATGGGCTAATTGGCGACATCATTCTACAAACAGTGTCGAGGCAAGTGTATAAGGTTTCGTATGCCGCCTGTTTGTCGGCATTCATTTCACCTTTCCAAAATACCCTGCGAGATAAACGAACGTACCAGTTGCTCAGTTGCTCACTAACGAATTCTTCAATGGCTCTTGCTGCTTTCGTAGGATCGTAATCGTCTAAGGCATCCGTAACTTCCAATACCAATGAGTTGAGTTTACTTAAGATCCATCTGTCTAATTCTGAACGACTTTCAACTGGAGTTTGGTGATTTTCGCGGAAAATAAACTGATCAATATTTGCATAAATCGCAAAGAAACTATAGGTATTGTAAAGTGTTCCCAAGAATTTCCTTTGAGATTCTACAACACCATCAGTGTCGAATTTCAAGTTATCCCAAGGTTGAGAATTGGTAGACATATACCAACGCAGTGCATCGGCTCCGTATTTCTCAACTGTTTCGAATGGATCAACGGCATTTCCTAAGCGTTTGCTCATTTTATTGCCGTTTTTGTCTAACACCAATCCATTGGCAATCACATTTTTGAAGGCAACTTCATCAAACAACATTACACCAATGGCGTGAAGTGTAAAGAACCATCCGCGTGTTTGATCCACTCCTTCTGCAATGAAATCGGCAGGGAAATTCTTTTCAAAAATATCTTTGTTTTCAAATGGCCAATGCCATTGTGCATAAGGCATTGCTCCACTATCGAACCAAACGTCAATTAAATCTGTTTCACGGGTCATTGGTTTTCCTGAAGGACTCACCAAAGTAATACGGTCAACATACGGACGGTGCAAATCTAACGTTGCTTCATCTGGATTTTGATTGAGGTTTAATGTGGTATTTGCTTTTAAAATCTCAGATTTTAATTCTTCAATACTGCCAATACAAATTTCTTCAGAACCGTCTTCGGTTCTCCAAATTGGCAATGGGGTTCCCCAAAATCTTGAACGGCTCAAATTCCAATCCACTAAGTTCTCTAACCAGTTGCCAAAACGGCCTTCACCGGTACTTTTTGGCTTCCAGTTGATGGTTTTATTGAGTTCAACCAAACGGTCTTTAACAGCGGTAGTTTTGATGAACCAACTTTCGAGAGGGTAGTATAAAATAGGCTTGTCGGTTCTCCAACAATGAGGGTAAGTATGTTCGTATTTTTCTACTTTGAACGCTTTATTTTCGGTTTTAAGTTTGATGGAAATTCTCTCATCAACGCTTAGATATTTATCGCGGCCTTGTTTTTTCGTTTCCTCAGCTTTTTCTTCTTCTGTGAGGTAGGCTTCTTTTACGAATTCATTTGCAAAATCGGTCACACACTCAAGGAAACGACCTTTTTTATCAACCAAAGTGAGGGCACCTATGCCATTTTCTTTGGCGGTTCTAAAGTCATCTGCACCAAAACTAGGGGCAATATGTACAATACCAGTACCATCTTCAGTGCTCACAAAATCTCCAATTACCACTTTAAATGCATCGCCGGAATCAGGTTGTGCATAGGGCAATAATTGTTCGTAACGTGCACCAGCAAGGTCTTTACCCAAGGTGGTTTTCAAAATTTTCCAAGGGATATTTTTTTGGCCGGTAGTATATCCCTCAAAATCACCATTCTCATTTTCTGCTGAGAAGTATTTTCCTTTAAGGGCATCTGCAATTGTTACAACAATTGGCGCTCCGGTGTATTGGTTAAAAGTTTGAATATCAACGTATTCTATTTTTTCACCAACAGCCAATGCAGTATTACTTGGTAAGGTCCACGGGGTGGTTGTCCAAGCCAAGAAGTATTCATTTTCCGTATTAACCTTTTTGAATTGGGCCACAATGGTGGTATCTTTTACATTTTGGTAAGTACCGGGTTGGTTAAGTTCATGAGAACTCAAACCAGTTCCAGCCGCTGGTGAAAACGGTTGAATGGTATATCCTTTATACAAAAATCCTTTTTTGTGCAATTGTTGTAGCAAATGCCAAAGGGTTTCAATGTAGTTGTTTTCGTAGGTGATGTATGGATCGTTTAGGTCAACCCAAAATCCAATTCGGTGTGTAAGTTCATCCCATTTATCTTTGAACATGAGAACGTCGGTTCTACATTCTTTGTTGTAGTCTTCGAGGGATATTTTGGTACCGATATCTTCTTTTCTGATACCCAAACGTTTTTCCACTTGCAATTCAATAGGCAATCCATGGGTATCCCAACCAGCTTTTCTAGCAACTCTGTACCCTTGAAGGGTTTTGTAGCGACAAAAAATATCTTTCATGGCGCGTGCCATTACGTGGTGAATACCAGGCATACCGTTTGCGGAAGGAGGACCTTCGAAAAAGGTGAAAGGTTGATTTTCTGGGCGTTGGTCAACGCTTAATTGAAAGATATTGTGAGAATCCCAGAACTCAAGGATTTCTTTTTCAATCTCAGGCCAATTAAGGTTTTTAAGGGTTGAATACATGGATAAACTGAATTAAATGAATAAAGGTGCAAAAATAGGCGATTTTTACATGAGTAGCAAAAGAAAAGGGGTGCATTGTTTGCACCCCTTTAATAACAGTATATAAATACGTTAAGATTATTCGATAATCAATTTTTTGGTTCCGGTACCATTGTCAAATTGCATTTGAACAACGTATAAACCAGTAGGCAAATTTAAGTTGTATACATTATGGTTTCCAGTAACAACTAATTTTTGAACCAATCTGCCGTTCATGTCGAAAATTTGAGCAGTTCTTAATTTGTTGTTTTCCCAGTTGTTGTGAATCACCAAATGATTTTTGGTTGGGTTAGGAGCAATGGTTACATTAGAACCTAAGTTTTTATCTTCAACACCAACACTTGCAACCAAACCTAAAGTAACTGCAATACGAGGAGCCAAGAAGTGCTGCAAAGTATCGATATGCAACAATGCACGGTTTTTGCTCATGTATGGGTTAGCAGCTTTTGCACCACCTAAAATTACAGGAACGTTATAGTATTGAGGAGGCAACATTTTAATTTTGTTTGTATCCCACCATTCGTAAGGACCAGATGCATTCAACATGCCAACAACAGGGTAAAGACCATCAATACCTTCGTTGAAAACATTTGCCGCACGGGTGTAATCGTCCATTACTTTTCCTTTGTAAGGAGCAGTGTTTCCTAAACGTTGGCAACGTGCCATAACATCATGACCACCAGAAACTTCAACAACTTGAAGGGTTGTTCCGGGTACGTTTACCATACCTGTAGTATATGGAGCAAATGGATCATAAACAGAATGTGACCAGATCAATGGAATTTCACCAGCTTCCATCCAAGAACTATCTCCCAACGCACCACCAATTGCAAAAGCAACTTGAGCATTCGAAGTGTGACCTGGAGTATTTGCCATGTTGAATCCAGGGTATCCACCGAAACCGAATCGGTTACCCCAAATTGTATCGTTTACAAATACAGCACCAGTAGCTGGATCTCTGAATTTTGCAATTTTGATTTCGCTTTGCTTATCGATTGATGCAAAAGCAGATGTAATATAAGAACCAGTTCCTTGACCACCAGCACAAATTTTGCTGGTGTCTACGTCAAAAGTATTGCCAAAAGAAGCTACATTAGATTTGAACCAACGGATACAAGAACCCAAATCTTGAACACCTTTGTATGCTGCGTTGATAATGGTAGATCTACGAACGTTTTCATCTTGGGATGTTGGATTCCAACCTTGTCTGTAAGTAATGCTTGCCACTACATAACCTTTTTGAGCAAATTGACGACACATTTCAACTGTTGCGCTGTCATCTTTTGCACCAACAGGTGAATTGTTGATGTAGCGAGGTAGGAAGCTACCGGTGTGTAAATAAATAATCAATGGACGATTTTTTGAACCATCGTTTGGAGCATAAATGTCCATTTTCAATGATTCAAGTTTGAATTGTGGACCCGGTTTGGTTGTGTCGATGTCACCATACAATACTGTATAGTTTTGAGCATAAGTGACATTCTGAGTTTCAGAGATTTGAGAACGATTTAGTACGTTGTCAACAAATCTTGTTTGAGCGTTTGCACAAATCGCTGTTAACGTAAGTGATAACAGAAGTAATTGTTTTTTCATATAGATTAGTTTGATAATGTTTGTGTTAAATTATAACAAATGTATTCTTTAAATTTTAAATATCAAGTTACTTTTTTAAGTTATTTTTAATGTCGGTGTAAGAAATATCAAATAAGAAACTTACATAGGCCATTCTTCCAATTCTAGGACCGCCATAAACTTGTAAAGCCATGTTATTGGTTAAGTTGGAAGCGCCTACCTTGATTTGTGCATGATATTTTAGAAGTTCTTTAGACACCATTGCATCAATCATCCAATAGGTTGGCACATCTCCGGTAAATTGCGGAGATCCTTCGTACACAAATCCTTCAATCCATTTAAAATTGATGTTAAACGATACATTTTTGATCTTTTTATACTCCAATTGCGAGCCACCCAAACTAATGTTGAATTTGTTTTTCGGGGTGTTAAACGCAGGAATAATTGGGTCAGAATTGTCTTTTTTATTCAATTGGTTGAAAGAATAGTTGAATCCAAAGGTGTATTTTTCTTTGAAAAAATAGTTCATACCAATAGAAGCACCTACGGTGGTTACCGTTGTTTTGGCATTTGTGGCAATACGATATACTTGTCCCCCAACAATTTCATTTGTCAAAATGTTGTTGAATTTAGGGTCGAAACCAATTTTATAGCCTATAAAGTCTTCATAATAAGAATAATACGTACTCAAATCAACATTAATTTTATTGTTAAACAGGAAGGATTTATAACCAAATTCAATACTCTTCACCTTTTCGGGTCTAACCGGATCTACGCTGAAATAATTGAGTTTTTTGATATCTTTAATCGGATCTAAGAAGTAATCACTCAACGAAGAAAGCGTCACCAAGTTGCTGTAACCAGAGATATTACCCAAAAGAATCGCACGACCTACGTTGTAATACAAATATTGATCGGCGAGGGTTGGATTTCTCACACCGCTGGTTAAAGAAAGTCTGTAATATGTGGTTTTGTCTGGCGTATAAACTGCCGAGAAAGCAGGAGAGTATATAAAAGGGAAATTGATATTTTTGTCTACCCTCAACGTTGCATTTAGCTTCAATTTGTCTTGAAAAGATTTGTTTTCGTAACCGGTATAAGCACCTGCCTCACTATTTTGAATGACACGCCCGTTGGTATCCGAAAAAATGGTACCTTGGGTATTGGGTCTGTACAATCGTCCGTTCATACCCATCACAAGAATATTTCTTTTGTTGATGTTGAAACGGTGTTCTGCTTGTGCATGAAACAAAGCACTTTTATCAAAGAAACCACTCCCTCCTTCACCAAAACTCTTTCTGTTGGTGATATCGTTTTTCAGTGAATCAAACCTAGAGGTACCCACTTCATATCTATCGTAGGTAGCGGTATTGTGCGGTCTACCTTGGAAATTCGTCCATTTGTTGGCAATTTTTCTACATTCGTCTTGCCATTGTTTGATCAAATCTTTGTTGTTATTGATCACCATGTTTACACTATCGGCAAACAATTTTGGGTTTTGAAAAGGGAAAATAACAGGGTAACCAGCAAGTTTTTTCACTTTGTTGGCATATAAAGTTTTCCAAGCACTTTGGTAATCACCACCCCACAAATCAGAAGCTTTTGATTTTTGTTGGAGGATAAGGGCTGTGAACACTGCATCATAAGTATTGCCTGCATCTTCTTGAGTTGCGTAAATTCTTACAAATCCGTTTTTGTGCTTGAATTCAAATCGATTTTGCCAAAAACGAATATCGTTCAAGCTGTAACGGTTATCGCCTTGATAAACCGTTGTTCCCATCCCGAAATTGGTTTGGTAGATAAATTCCAACGATTTGTTTTTGAAAGGCTTTGCTGCCAAAGTAAACGATGATTTTAAATTGTATGTATTGTAATCTACGATGTCTTTTTCCCAATAACCTTCGCGGTAAAATTGTCCCAATCCTGGGAAGTCAAACATTCCCGACAAAGAAGTTTTATTGTATTCGCCAGGACCTGGGATTTCGTCGCCATAACGGTTTACGGCGTCATAACCGCCGGGGTTGCTAGCATTGTGCAGGGTTCCTTTAACGGGGTCTTGGTTATTGGCCTCCCAATCGTAGGCTTTCATGTAATAAAAATTGGCTTTGATTGCAATTAAATCACGGCCTTTTTTGGATTTGAAAACATGGGCATAGCGCAAAGCATTCTCCATTAATTGTCGCTCGCCAACTTTAAATTTATAACTAAATCCAGGTGTTTTCCATGGATCTTTTGTGGTAATGCTGATTACGCCGTTAAAGGCACCGGGACCATAAAATGCCGAACTAGCTCCCACAACAATTTCTTGGTTGTTTACATCAAGTTCAGATGCCCCCAGGAAATTGCCCAGTGAAAAATTGAGTCCCGGACTTTGGTTGTCAACCCCGTCAATGATTTGTAGGGTTCTTACTGGTGACGTAGAGTTAAAACCGCGTGTATTTACAATACGGAAGCCCAAACTTGCAGCGGTCACATCAACTCCTTTTAAATGCCCAAGGGCCTCATAAAAGTCGGAAGCTGGGGTCTCTTTGATACTTTGAGAGGTCATACTTTCAACTGTAAGTGGTGATTCTTTGAGTTTTTCTTTGAGTCTATTTTGTTTGATATTGACTACATTGATTTTCTGAACATCGAGCGATAAATTGATGTTCCACGGATTTTCTCCGGTGTATATAATGTCGAAGGTTTCTCCTTGAACATTCACTGAAAATTTAGATTGATTGGCGGGCTTACCGGGAAGGGTAAATTCACCGTATTCATTAGATTCTGCAACAACTTCACCGGAAGAAATTAATGTTGAAATGCCATTGTTTTCCAAAAAAATTCGTTCGCTTGCTATAATACTAGCTGAAATCCCTTTTTGGGTAGATTTATCAATTATTTTACCGGCAACTGAAGTTTGCGCAAATAAGGGTGAAAAACTAACTGAAATAAGAAGGAAAAGTAATCTTCTAATCATATATAAATCAAGTGTTAATCGGCGCAAGATAGGGGATTTAAGATGAATATGAAACATCATTTGCGAAACTTGCAAAAATCTATTCTGATTTAAATCTTAAAAATGCGTAAACTTGCAGTGTAAAATAATGGTGGAAAAAGATGTTCTTTTGAAAGCATGGGATTTGATGCAAACTGCCCGTGCAATGGCTGCAATTTATGAAGAAAACAGGCCTATTACAAAATATGTACATAGTACTTCAAAAGGACATGAGGCCATCCAAATTGCTGCCGGTTTTCATTTAAAACCGATTGATTTTGTGTATCCATATTACCGCGATGAAAGCATGCTTTTATCGATGGGAATGAAGCCTAAAGAATTGATGTTGCAATTGTTGGCAAAGGCCGACGATCCTTTTAGTGGTGGTAGAACTTACTATGCTCACCCATCCCTCAAAAGACCAGATATGCCCAAAATGCCGCATCAAAGCAGTGCAACAGGCATGCAGGCCATTCCGGCAACAGGGGCTGCCCACGGCATCAAATACTTGGAAGAACAAAATTTAATTACAAGCGCTGAAAAACCAATTGTTTTGGTTTCTTTGGGGGACGGTTCCGTTACAGAAGGTGAAGTAGCAGAAGCCCTTCAAATGGCTGTTTTACACAAACTTCCTATTTTGTTCTTGATTCAAGACAACGATTGGGGAATTTCAGCAAGTGGCGATGAAATGCGTGCCATGGATGCATTTGAATACGCTTTAGGATTCAAGGGTTTACGCAGAATTAGAATCAATGGCTCAGATTTCGTGCAGTGCAACGACGAAATGAAACGCGCCATCGACTTTGTTCGAACAAACAGAGAACCAATGTTGGTTCATGCGAAAGTTCCTTTGTTAGGACATCATACAAGTGGAGTTAGAAGTGAGTGGTATCGCGATGATTTGGAGAAGCAAATGCGTCAAGATCCTTTGCCAAAATTGGAGCAATTGTTGTTGAGTTTAGCAGAAACTGCTGATGGGCTCGAGGAAATTACCATTAAAGCTAAAGCCCGCGTATTTGCTGATTTTGAAGAAGCTAAAGCCGCACCAGATCCAGATCCATCTACTTTGTTTGATCATGTTGAAGCACCAACTTCAATAACCGAAGAAATTGGCCAACGTTCTCCTGAAGGAAGAGAACCCATTATGATGGTGGATGCTGCACTTTTTGCAGTAGAGGAAATATTGAAAAAACATCCTGAAGCTTTGTTATATGGACAAGATGTAGGGCATCGTTTGGGGGGGGTGTTTAGAGAAGCGGCAACATTGTCTGACAAATACGGCAGAAAACGTATCTTTAATACTCCTATTCAAGAAGCCTATATTGTAGGTAGTACAGCCGGAATGAGCGCTGTTGGTTGTAAACCAATTGTGGAAATTCAATTTGCTGATTATATCTGGCCAGGTGTGAATCAATTGGTTACAGAATTGTCTAAAAGCTGTTACTTAAGTATGGGTAAATTTCCTGTTGCCAGCGTTATTAGGATTCCAACTGGTGCTTACGGTGGCGGAGGTCCATACCATTCAGGAACGGTTGAAAGTAGTTTGTTGCCAATTAAAGGGATAAAAATTGCTTATCCGAGTTCAGCTGCCGATATGAAAGGCTTGATGAAAGCGGCATTTTACGATCCAAACCCTGTGGTTATGTTTGAACATAAAGGTTTGTATTGGAGCAAAGTTCCGGGAACTGAAATGGCCAAAACACCTGAACCATCTGAAGATTATGTCATTCCGTTTGGTAAAGCACGCATGGTACTTGAATGTTCCGAAGAAGCTTTAAACAATGGTGAAACAGTGGGGGTTGTAACTTATGGCATGGGCGTGTATTGGGCATTGGCTGCAGCCAAAAAATTGCCCGGTAATGTTGAAATTTTAGATTTACGTACACTTGCCCCATACGATCAAGAAGCAGTGTATAGTTTGACAAAAAAACATGGTAAAGTATTGGTGCTCACAGAAGAAACCATTACCAATAGTTTTGCAGAGGCTTTGGCGGGTAGAATAAGCCGCGATTGCTTCAAATACCTTGATGCCCCGGTTCAAACCCTTGGTAGTAAAGATATTCCAGCCGTTCCATTGAATATGGGAATGGAAGCCGTGATGCTGCCAAATGCCGACAAAACATACGAAGCTTTGAAAGATTTGCTTGAAAGTTAATATTTGCAATTTCTGCAAATAATTTTCACTTTTTCTTTTGCATTTTCCGCTTATAAAAAGCGTTTTACCAATTTCAAAGAAGCACTCGAATAGGGAGGGTATTTCTGTTTCAAATCAAACCAAAAACTGGTTTTTAATACACTCTTTTTATGTGTAAAAGCATCAAATCCGTATTTGCCATGGTATGATCCTTGTCCGCTGTTACCTACACCACCAAACGGCATTTCCGGGGTAACAAGGTGCATGAGGGTATTGTTGATACATCCCCCACCAAAAGAAATATTCTTTGTAATTCTTTCGCTCAGATTTTTGTTGGAGCTGAAAATATACAAGGCTAATGGGTTGGGATTTTTTTCAATGATTTGATAAATTTCTTCCTCATTTTGGAAAGAAATAATTGGCAAAATTGGACCAAAAATTTCTTCTTTCATGATGGGATGTTCGAGGTTATTAATTTTTACCAAAGTAGGTTCAATATACAAGGTTTCTTTGCTGTGGTTTCCACCAACCAAAATCTCACATCCTTCCAGTAATTGAATCAAACGGTTGAAATGGTGTTCATTCACAATTTTGGTATAGTCTTTCGATTCTTGAATATTTTTACCGTAGAATTCATGCATGGCATGTTTTAAAGAATCAACGAGTTCACCGCTAAATTTTTCATACACCAAAATATAATCTGGGGCAACACAGGTTTGTCCGGCGTTAATGGTTTTGCCCATGAGAATTCTGTTTGCTGTTGTTTTTACGGGGGTTGATCCGTCTACAATGCATGGACTTTTACCTCCCAATTCTAAAATGGTAGGAATTAAGTATTTTGCTGCCTGCTGTGCTATAATGCGACCAACTGCTGTTGATCCAGTGAAGAAAATATGATTGGGTTTATAATGATCAATTGCGAGTGGCACAATTTCGGCGCCATTTCCTTCAATGATATCGATATAACTTTCAGAAAAAGTGGCCCGAATCATTTTTGTTAGAAGCGCCGAGGTATGAGGTGTAAGTTCAGATGGTTTTAAAAGGACCGTATTACCTGCTGCAATTGCAGCCACCAAAGGAGCTATGAGCAATTGAAAAGGGTAATTCCACGGTGCAATGATGAGGCATTTGCCATACGGTTGTTGGATGATTCTGCTTTTTGAGGGAAATAAGGCCATTGGCGAAGATGGGCGTTGTGGCTTCATCCAATTGGCCAAATGCTTCAATGTGTGTTTGATTTCACTCAGAACAAAACCAATTTCTGTGGTGTATGTTTCGAATTCAGACTTCCCTAAATCTTTCTGAAGTGCTTCGATGATTTCTTCTTGGTAGGCTTCAATGGCACCTTTGAGTATCAAAAGTTGTGATTTTCTAAACTCATAAGATAAAGTAATACCTTCTTGAAAGTGTTCTTTCTGCTGTTGACCCAAGTTGGTGAGGTAAGTGGCTGAATTCATGTTGGTTTGAATTGGAATTGTTTTTTAATAACAATTTAAAATTTGAAAAGATTTTTGATTGAACATAATCTGATCACCTTTTTGTTTCCCCACAATTTCATGTCCAAACGGAGAAGAAGAAGATATGGTTTTAATTTTTGTACCTTGAACTGTTATATCTCCAATTGCTGGTCCGAGAAACACAAACAATTCAGTTGAATTTTGGGATAGATGTACCAGGGTGCCTAAAATAATGGTACCATGAAACTCATGGAAGTGTTCAATCATTTCTAATTGGTGATTGGTTTCTTCGAGTTGTGCCTCTGAACGTCGAATATCGGCCTGTATCATTTCGCGTTGCGTTTCATATTTGTCGCCAGCACTGCTTTTGGTTTCTTGTTGAATCGCATAGCGCTCAGATTCAAGGCTTTCTGTCATATTTGCCTTGGTTTGGAGTATTTTATTTTTGATGGCCTGAATAACTTCTGGTTTGTTTGGCAGATTCATGATTCGAAGTTCGCAATTATTTCACAGTTTTTCATCCCCCGAAATAAAAAAAAGAAAGAGCGCGATTTAGGTTGTAAATTTGCAAAAAAATTGACTATGTCTAAACAGAACACCATTGTTTTAAACACCATTGAAGAGGCCATTGAAGATATCAAAAATGGCAAAGTTGTGATCGTTGTTGACGATGAAGATCGTGAAAACGAGGGTGATTTTTTGACGGCAGCCAGAAACATGACTCCTGAATTGGTGAATTTTATGGCCAAAGAGGGTCGTGGACTGATTTGTGTTCCACTTACTGAAGAGCGTTGTGAGGAGCTTGGATTGGATATGATGGTGGGTAAAAATACTGCCACACATGAAACGGCATTTACGGTGAGTGTTGATTTGTTGGGACATGGCTGTACTACTGGGATTTCGGCGCACGATAGATCAAAAACCATCATGGCTTTAATTGATCCAAATGTGAATCCTGATGAGTTGGGTAAACCGGGACATATCTTTCCTTTGAGGGCTAAAAAAGAGGGTGTTTTACGAAGAGCTGGGCATACTGAAGCGGCCATTGATTTGGCAAGAATGGCAGGATTTGAACCTGCTGGTTGTATTGTTGAAATTTTGAATGAAGATGGTACAATGGCAAGATTGCCTGATTTGGTTACTGTGGCAGAAAAATTCAACTTAAAAATTGTGAGTATTGAGCAATTGATTAAATACAGAATTGCCCATGAAAGCTTGATACGCAGAGAGATTTCGGTTCAAATGCCAACAAAATTTGGCGATTTTGACCTTGTTGCATACAAACAAAAAGACACAGATCAAGAACATTTGGTGCTCATGAAAGGTTCTTGGGATGAAAATGAACCAGTTTTGGTAAGGGTGCATAGCAGCTGCCTTACCGGCGATATTTTTGGTAGTTGCAGGTGCGATTGCGGAGAACAATTGCAAAAGGCCATGGAAAGAATTGAGGAAGAAGGAAAAGGAATCATTGTTTATATGAATCAGGAGGGACGTGGCATCGGACTATTGAATAAGTTGAAGGCCTATAAGTTACAGGAGCAAGGGTTGGATACTGTTGAAGCGAATTTACAATTGGGATTCGGAATGGATGAGAGAGATTATGGCGTGGGTGCCCAAATTATCCGCGATATGGGTATTTCTAAAATTCGATTGATGAGCAACAATCCTAAAAAACGGACGGGTTTGATTGGATATGGATTGGAAATTGTGGAAAATGTACCATTGTTGGTTCAGCCTAATCCACACAATGCCAAATACTTGGACACCAAAAGGGCCAAAATGGGACATATAATTTAATTGAAAAACGCATGATTACTGTAAAACCAGAAGAAACCCCGATACCGCAGCTCCATCAATTTTTGATTGGCAGTATTGGTCCTAGACCCATTTGTTTTGCAAGCACAATAAGTGCCGATGGTAAGCCAAATTTGGCGCCATTTAGTTTTTTCAATGTGTTCAGTGCAAATCCTCCAATTGTGGTTTTTGCGCCCAATAACAGTGGAAGAGATGGAACACCAAAACACACCTATTTGAATGTGAAGGAAGTGTCTCAAGTGGTAATCAATGTGGTTTCTATGGACATGCTCAATCAGATGAATTTGGCGGCTGCACCATGGGAATATGGTGTAAGCGAATTTGAAAAAGCTGGTTTTACACCTATAGATTCTGAAGTGGTGAAACCATTTAGGGTGGTTGAAAGTCCGGTTCAAATGGAATGTGAGGTGATTGAAGTCAAAGAAATGGGCGTTGGTGGTGGTGCTGGCAATTTGGTGATTTGCAAAGTTTTACGTTTACACATTAACGAAAATGTGTTAAATACTGAGGGAAAAATTGACCAGCATAAAATGAAATTGGTTGGCCGATTGGGTGGAAGTTGGTATTGTAAAACCGATGAAATGAGTTTGTTTGAATTGTCGCAACCCATGCAAAAAACCATTGGTTACGATGCATTGCCGGCGGCTGTGAAAAGCAGCGAAGTACTTTCTGCCAATGATATTGGCAAAATGGGCTGTTTGTTAGAATGGCCAAGTGAAATGGACATAGAAGCAGCCAAGGAGCAATATGGTCTTGGCGATGTGCAAGCCACCGCCAAGAAATTGATAGACCAAGGCAACGTCAAAGAAGCCTTGGCTTTGTTTATGTCTTTGAGTTAATTTAATAACTCTTTAACAAGTTGAGAAATCAACTTTCCGTCGGCTTGTCCGCTTAATTCTTTCATTGCCAAAGGGATAATTTTACCCATATTGGCAGCGCCAGATAAACCCGAAGCGGTGATGATGGCTTGAACTTTTTCACGCACTTCAGATTCACTCATTTGAGCAGGAAGAAATTCTTCAATGATGGCCAATTCAGCAGATTCAACAGCTGCTAAGTCTTCGCGGCCTTGAGTTTTGTATATTTCTAAAGAATCTTTGCGTTGTTTAGCAAGTTTTTGAAGGGCTTTGATGCACATATCGTCGGTTACTTCTGTAACACCTTCACCAGTTTGCAACAACAAAAAGGCACTTTTGATTCCGCGCAAGGCTCTGAGTCTGTCGGCTTCTTTCGCTTTCATGGCAGTAATAATGCCGGCATTCACTTGTTCAATTAGATTCATATTGCAAAGATACAAAACAACTTTGTTTCCGTATCTTTGCACTTTTCAATTTTTATGTCAACCGAAAGACCTGTTCGCGTACGTTTTGCTCCTAGTCCTACTGGACCTTTGCACATTGGTGGTGTTAGAACTGCACTTTACAATTATTTGTTAGCAAGAAAACATGGTGGAACCATGATTCTTCGTATTGAAGATACAGACCAAAATAGATTTGTTCCTGGTGCCGAAGAATATATCAGAGAAAGTTTAAAATGGGTGGGCATAGAAATTGATGAGGGACCAGAACAAGGTGGTCCGCATGCTCCTTACAGACAGAGCGAGCGCAAACCTATGTACCGTCAATACGCAGAGCGTTTGATTGAAGAGGGATTGGCGTATTACGCATTTGATACTGAGGAAGATCTTGAGCAAATGAGAAAGCGTTTGGAAGCTTCAAAGATGCAGCCAGCCTATGATGCTGTGAGCAGAATGGGCATGAAAAACTCTTTGACACTTTCTGCTGATGAGGTGAAAGAAAGATTGGATAGAGGCGATAATTATGTCATTCGTATCAAATTACCACGTAAAGAAGAGGTAAGGTTTCATGATGTTATTCGGGGTTGGGTTTCTGTGAATACAAGTACCATGGACGATAAAGTATTGTTGAAGGGTGATGGTATGCCAACATACCATTTGGCGAATGTTGTTGATGATTATTTGATGGGCATTTCTCACGTAATTAGAGGCGAAGAATGGTTACCAAGTGCACCTTTACATGTGATGCTTTACCGTTATTTGGGATGGGAAGAAAACATGCCAAATTTTGCTCATTTGCCTTTGTTGTTAAAACCTGAAGGAAATGGAAAATTGAGCAAAAGAGATGGCGATAGATTGGGATTCCCTGTTTTTCCGATGGATTGGACAGACCCAAAAACTGGAGAAAAGAGTTCAGGGTATAAAGAATCTGGCTACTATCCTGAAGCGGTTGCCAACATGTTAGCCCTTTTAGGCTGGCATCCAAGCGACAACCAAGAAATATTTAGCATGGATGAACTCATTCAGGTATTTTCACTGGAAAGAGTGAGCAAGAGTGGCGCAAAATTCGATGTTAACAAAGCTTTTTGGTTCAATCAACAGTATTTAAATCAAAAATCGGTTGGTGAAATTTACGAAAATATTTCAGGAATTTTTTCGCAGAAATACGGAAATGTGGAACGCAGTTATGCAGAAACCATCATTGCAATGATGCGTGAAAAATATCAATTTGACCGTGAAATTCCGGATGCGGCTTCTTATTTCTTTATTGAACCGAGTAGTTTTGATGAAGAAGTGATTCGCAAGAAATGGAAACCGGAAACCAATGGACTTTTATCAGAGTTAGGTCAATATTTTTCACAGCAAAATTGTCAAAATCCTACGGAATTTGAGTCCAGTTTCAAGCAATATTGCGAGAACAAAGGAATCAAAACTGGTGAGATTTTGCAGCCTTTGAGGGTTGCAGTATCTGGTGTTGCTATGGGTCCTCCAATTTTTGATATGTTGGCATTATTTGGCATTCAAAAGGTAATTAACCGATTGGAAGTTTGTGTTAATTCGATAAAACTTTAACCCTCAAACATTAAATTTGAAGAAAAGGTTTCCTTTTGGAAAGAGGAATCCTTATTTTCGCCTTTTAAAAATTGTAAAATCTTAAAGAAAAATTATACGATGAATTCATTTTCTCGATTAAATGTAATCATTGGATGGCTAATGTTTGCCATCTCTTTGGTTGTTTACACACTCACATTAGAGCCTTCTGTTAGTTTATGGGATTGTGGTGAGTTTGCTTCGGCTGCCTACAAATTGCAAGTGGTTCACCCTCCTGGGGCGCCATTGTTTTTGATGATTGGTAGAATTTTCTCGCTTTTTGCAAGCACTCCTGAAAATGTTGGTTTTTGGGTAAACATGCTTTCTGCGGTTTCATCTGCTGGTTGTGTTATGTTTACTTATTGGATCACCGTAATGTTTGCTCAAAAATTGGTTTCAGATGAAAACAAGAGCAAAACAATTTTGGTGGTTTCTGCTGGTATCGTTGCTGCTTTAACCAATACTTTCTTAGATTCTTTCTGGTTTAGTGCTGTAGAAGCGGAGGTGTACGCAATGAGTTCATTCTTTACATCCCTCACTTTCTGGGCATTATTAAGATGGTATACCAGTGATGATAGCAAGATTGTAGACCGATGGATAGTATTCATTGGTTTCATGATTGGTTTGGCATTGGGAACGCACATGTTGAACTTGCTTGTTATTCCAACAGTTTGCTTGGCATATTACTTCAAGAAATATAATGTAACTCCTAAAGGAATTATCATGGCCTTAATTGGTAGCGGTGTAGCATTGGGTTTTGTAATGAAAATTGTTTACCCAGGTATTCCTTGGTTATTGGCGAATCTCGATAAAATGTTCGTGAATGGTTTCGGTATGCCTTTCTATAGTGGTGCAATTGTTGCAATCGCTTTAATTGTGGCTGCCATTGTTTATTTACTTATGTGGTCTCACAAAAAAGCAAGTCACAATTGGAACGTTATCATTCTAAGTGCCGGTTTTATCATTTTTGGATATTCATCTTATGCTATGGTTGTTATCAGAAGTATGGCCAATCCGGCAATCGATATGAACAATCCTGAGGATCCATTTAAATTCTATGGTTATATCACACGTGAACAATACGGTGATCGTCCTTTGTTATATGGTCCTTATTTTAATGCTCCTGCAACAGGACAGAAAGAAAAAGCACGTCGTTACTTCAAATCTAAAGAGAGATATGAAGAAGGAGATGAAAATATTGAAACATTGTTTGAACCATACGATATCGATGGCGATGGTAGAGCAGAGAATTTCAATACCATTTTCCCGCGTATGGGTTCTATGGAACAACGTCACTTCAGAGGTTATCGTGAATTAAGTGGAATGGATGATGTTCAAAACAGATTGGATGAACTTCAAAATTCAGGTAGACCTTTAACTGATCAAGAGAAAGCAGAAGTGCAAATGTTGGAATATACTGCACCTTCTTTTGGAAACAACATGAAATTCTTCTTTACCCATCAAATTCGTTATATGTATTTGAGATACTTTGCATGGAATTTTGTGGGAAGATTTAACGACCAACAAGCAGTTTCTGGAAACGGACAAATTGATGGAAACTGGTACTCTGGTATTCCTTTTGTTGACAATATCAACATTGGTCCTATGAAAGACATTCCTGATTACTACAAAGATCAAAAGGCTAAAAATGCCTATTTCTTCTTGCCTTTGATTTTGGGTATTCTAGGTTTGGTTTTACAATATGGCAAAAAGAAGCATGACTTCTGGTTGGTCATGACCATGTTTATTTTTACAGGATTATTGATCATTGTTTATACAAACCAACCTCCAACTGAACCACGTGAACGTGATTATGCAGTTGTTGGGTCATTCCAAATATTCTGTATTTGGATTGGATTGGGAGTAATTGCACTTGCTGAAGCGCTTCAAAAATACCTTAAAGGTGCTTCTGCTGTGGGTGCGGCTGCCTTGAGTATACTTCTTGTTCCTATCAACATGGGTTATCAAAACTGGGATGACCATGATCGCTCTGGTCGTTATATCGGTATTGATATGGCTAAAAACTTTTTAGGTTCTCTTGAAAAGAATGCCGTGTTGTTCTGTAATGGTGACAATGATACCTATCCATTATGGTACGCTCAAAATGTTGAGGGATATAGAACTGACGTTAGAATCATTAACCAATCTTTGTTGCCTACAGATTGGTATAGCATGATTTTAAAAGATACTGTTTATGAGTCAACCCCGCTTCCATTGTCATGGAAAAAAGAAGACCTTCAAACAGGATGTTTTGAATCTCCATATGGTATTCAAATCAACAATGAAGAATATCCAATGCGCAGAGAATTGTCAACCATTATTAAAGAAATGCAAGATCAAAAAGCCAAGAATGGCGGTGAAACCAAAGACATCAATTGGAATGGAAGCAAATTCTTTGTGAAGGTAGACAAAAATGCTGTTCTTGCAAATGGGGTTGTTTCTCAATCTGAAGCGAATTTGATTGAAGATACAATCAACATCGATATTGCCAGTGGCAGATTGTCTAAAGGTGATTTGGTTATGTATGATTTGATTGCAACTATGGCCAAAGAAGGCTGGAAACGTCCTATTTACTTCACTTCAGTATCTGGATATGATTTCGGTTTCTTGAACAATTATTTGCAATTGGAAGGATTGGTTTACCGTTTTGTACCAATTAAAGGTGGTGCAGACAGAGGCCAACCAAACAGGGTACAAGAATTCAAATTGTACAACAATTTGGTAAATCGTTACAAATACTATGGCATGAAAGATAAAAAGAACTTCTTCTTAGATGATAAAGCTTCTTATGTTCCAAATGATCTTCAGCAAATGACATTATTGTTGGCTAACTATTACATTGAGAAAATCAACAGTTTAGAGCAAATGGCCAATGGTATTAAAACAGGTAAGATGAACATGAATGGTCAAGAAGTTCCAATGGCATTGGTTACTTCTCCAGTGAAAGGATTTGCATCGGCTACAGATTATTACAATTTCTACAAAGATTCTATTCCGAATTATAAGAAACGTGGTATTGAAGTATTGTCGCATATTTTGAAGGAAATTCCTCAATCAGTATTGCCAATGCGTCGTGAATACAGAACAGAGTTCGGTGTTGCATTCTTGGCATTGGGTGATGAAAAATCAGCCAAGAAAATTATGGACGAAAGTGTGAAAGAGAATGTTCAATACGCTCGTTTCTATAAGAAATTACTTGATAAAAATGATAACAATCAAGTATTTGGTAGAGAATTGAACAACAGTCAGTATTTTATTAATCGCGCAATTGAAGCGGCAACCCAAAAGAATAAAATGGATTGGGCGGCGGAATACAAGCGACAATCGGCTGGCTTATTTTAAAAAAGTTTTTTAAGTGTCCCGCCGAAAGGCGGGACTTTTTTTATGTTTAGAAGAGACAATACATTACAAAAAAAAGATTCTTTCGTTTACGGAGTTCATCCTGTAATTGAAGCGCTTGAATCAGGCAAAACTATAGATAAAGTTTGGATTCAAGAGGGTGTTTTGCAAGGGCAGCTAAAAGATATCCTGATGATGTTGCGCGACAGAAATATTATATGGAAGCAAGTGCCAACACAAAAATTAAATTCTCTGGTTAGAGGAAATCATCAAGGTATAGTAGTTGCCATTTCGGCCGTTGATTTTGCCAAATTAGAAGATGTAATTGCCGATACATACGAAAAAGGTGAAGAACCATTTATTTTGGTTTTAGATGGAATTACGGATGTTAGGAATTTTGGTGCCATTGCAAGAACCGCTTCCTGTGCTGGGGTTCATGCTATAGTTGTACCTGAAAAAGGGGGTGCTGCTATTGGTCCCGACGCCATTAAAACTTCTGCTGGTGCTTTGTTTAAAATTCCAGTTTGTAGAACCAATTCAATGTACGGTACCATCAAATTGCTTAAAAACTCTGGGTTACACATCGTTGGAGCATCTGAAAAAGGAGCTACCAATTTGTTTGAATCAAAATTTGAAGGTCCTATGGCAGTGGTTATGGGAAGTGAAGAAACTGGTTTGAGTACTGATGTATGGAAATTGTGCGACCAATTGTGCAAAATTCCATTGATGCCAACAGGTGTTGATTCACTCAACGTTTCAGTAGCCTCTGGAATCTTCATTTATGAAGTTATCAGACAGCGTACAAAGAATTTGTAAGATTTAGTCTTAAGTTATTGTATTTTTGCGACTTTTATGTTGCATTCTATTCCCATGGTGGATCTTAAAGCCCAGTATCGTCGCTTAAAATGCGAATTGGATGCTGCTGTTTTAGATGCTATGGCGAATGCAGATTACATTCAAGGAAATGCGGTTAAATTGTTTGAAAAAGAACTGGCAGAAACCTTAAATGTAAAGCATGTTATTTCTTGTGCGAACGGCACCGACGCCCTTCAAATTGCCTTTATGGCATTAAATTTACCAAAGGGGTCGGAAGTGATTATCCCAGCATTTGCCTATGCTGCATTAGCTGAAGTATTGCATTTGTTAAATTTGGTGCCAGTGTATGTGGATGTAGATTCTGAGGGATATTTGATGCGCGTAGATCATTTAGAATCCCTAATTACTCCCAAAACGAAAGCCATTGCTCCAGTTCATCTCTTTGGGGAGTGCGTGAATATGATGCCCCTCTTGAATTTGGCAGAAAAACATCAATTATTTGTGGTTGAGGATACCGCTCAAGCTATTGGTGCTATGTATTGTGGAGACGGGGTGTTTGGATTTGCTGGAACATTGGGTCATATAGGAACAACTTCTTTTTTCCCGAGTAAAAATTTGGGATGTTTTGGAGATGGTGGTGCTATTTTCACCAACAGTGATGATTTGGCAGTAAAAATGCGAATGATTGCAAATCATGGCCAATCTCAAAAATACATTCATGATGTGGTGGGGTTAAATTCTCGTTTAGATACCCTTCAAGCGAGTGTTTTAAGGGTAAAATTAAATCATTTGAAAACATTTACTGAGGCTAGGCAAAAAATAGCACAACGATATATGGATGCTTTTGCAGATCTCCAAGGAGTTTTTGTCCCTCAAAAAACACAATATGCAACACATGTATACCACCAGTTTACCATTAAATTGGAGTCGGAAACTTTGCGCGATGGTTTAAAATCATACTTAAATGGAGAAGGAATCTCTACAATGGTATATTATTTGCTACCATTACATAAGCAAAAGGCATACTCTACCCAAGATGTATTACCTTTGTCGGAGGATTTGTGTAAGCGGGTTTTAAGTTTGCCAATTTGTCCGGAATTAACATTAGAAAATCAAGAATTAATCATTCAAAAAGTAAAATATTTTATTCAAAACAATAACAAATAAATAATGAAAATAGCTGTAGTTGGAACTGGTTACGTAGGTTTGGTAAGTGGAACATGTTTCGCTGAAACTGGTAATGATGTAATTTGTGTAGACATTGATCAAAGCAAAGTTGATCGGTTGAGCAATGGTCAAATTACCATTTTTGAACCAGGTCTAGAGGTATTGTTTAAACGTAATTTAAAAGAAGGGCGTTTGAAATTTACAACCAATTTGGAAGAGGCAATTAAAGATAGCTTGGTTATCTTTTTGGCCTTACCAACACCTCCAGGTGAGGATGGATCAGCCGATTTGCGCTATGTTTTAGGTGTGGCTGATCATTTGGGTAAAATCATGACAGGTTACAAGGTTATTGTAGATAAAAGCACAGTGCCTGTTGGAACTGCCGACAAAGTGCATGCTGCAATTGCGGCGAACTATAAAGGTGAATTTGACGTTGTTTCAAACCCTGAATTTTTGCGTGAAGGGGTTGCTGTAGACGATTTCATGAAACCTGATAGGGTTGTCATTGGAGCGGCTTCTGCTAGAGCGTTTGAAGTGATGGATGAGCTTTATGCTCCTTATGTGCGTCAAGGCAATCCTGTGATGCACATGGATACCCGCAGTGCTGAGTTAACAAAATATGCTGCAAACAGCTTCTTGGCAACAAAAATTTCATTCATGAATGAAATTGCACGGTTGTGTGAATTGTTGGGTGCCGATGTTGACATGGTGAGAAAAGGTGTAGGTAGCGATGACAGAATTGGAAAAAGATTTTTATTCCCAGGAATTGGATATGGTGGAAGTTGTTTCCCGAAGGATGTGAAAGCGCTGGTGCATAGTGCGTCGGAGGTGAATTATGATTTCAAAATTTTGAAAGCCGTTGAAGATGTGAATGCAGATCAAAAGAAAGCTTTGTTGCCTAAAATTGATCAACATTTTGGTAGCATTGCCGGTAAAAAAGTAGCATTATGGGGATTGGCTTTTAAACCTAACACCGATGATATTCGTGAAGCTCCAGCTTTGGAAATGATTGATGCCATCATGGAAAGAGGTGCCACTGTTTCTTGCTATGATCCAGAAGCAATGCCAAATGTGAAGCAAATTCTTGGCGATAAAGTGGCATTTTGTGAAACCAGTTACGCCGCTTTAGAAGGTGCTGATTTCTTAATTATTGCCACAGAATGGCCAGAATTTAGAACCCCTGATTTCGATAAAATTGCTGGCTTATTGAGTGAAAAGGTTATCTTTGACGGAAGAAACTTATTTGACCTTGAGGTAGTTCGTAAACATGGGTTTACTTACTATAGCATTGGTAGACAAGATATTAAATGAAAAGAGAACGCGTTTTAATCACTGGTGCAGCTGGTTTTTTAGGAAGCCATCTTTGCGATAGATTTATCAAAGAAGGTTATCATGTTATTGGGATGGACAATCTCATAACAGGTGATTTAAGAAATATTGAACACTTATTTCAATTGGAACAATTTGAATTTTACAACCACGACGTTAGTAAATACGTTCACGTTCCAGGTGAAATTAAATATATTCTGCATTTTGCCTCACCGGCAAGTCCTATTGATTACCTGAAAATTCCGATTCAAACTTTGAAAGTGGGTTCTTTGGGTACTCACAATCTTTTGGGTTTGGCGATGGCTAAAAAGGCAAGAATTTTGGTTGCAAGTACCAGCGAAGTTTATGGAGATCCAACCGTACATCCTCAAACCGAAGATTATTGGGGAAATGTAAATCCTGTTGGTCCTCGCGGCGTTTATGATGAAGCCAAAAGATTTCAAGAAGCCATCACTATGGCTTACCATACATACCATGGTTTAGAAACTAGAATCGTACGTATTTTCAACACTTATGGACCTAGAATGCGTCTGAATGATGGTAGGGTTTTGCCAGCTTTCATGGGGCAAGCTTTAAGGGGAGAAGATCTCACTGTATTTGGTGATGGTAGTCAAACCAGAAGTTTTTGTTATGTAGATGATTTGGTTGAGGGTATTTATCGTTTGTTGATGAGTGATTGTGCTGATCCAGTGAACGTAGGTAATCCTTCGGAAATTACCATTGCACAATTTGCTGAAGAAATCATCAAATTGACTGGGACAGATCAAAAGGTTATTTATCATCCATTACCAACGGACGATCCAAAACAACGTCAACCGAATATTACCAAAGCAAGAGAGATTTTGGGATGGGAACCTAAAGTTGAAAGAGCGGAGGGTTTGAAAATAACTTGGGATTATTTTAAATCATTGCCAACAGAAAGACTTTACGAGGATTCACATCATAGAGAATTTAAATCATAAATAAAAAAAGGCTGAAAAGCCTTTTTTTATTTTCTTTACTTTTTCATAACAATATTTCTTTAGAATAGACGTTTATAAAAATTCATGATTAGAAAATTACCCTTAATTTTCATTTTACTATTTTTTTCGGTTTGTACATCTTATGCTCAATCGAGAAAAATTACAGGAACCGTTATTGATTCATTTAATAACCGCTTACTTGAAAATGCTGTTGTAATGGCTATCAATCCTCAAGATAGTCTGTTGATTCAATACACACGGTCTAAGTCCAACGGTACATTTGAGTTGAATAACATCCAAATTGATTCGGTAAAAATTCATATTTCGTATCCTGGTTATGCTGATTTTATTGAACCCGCGAATTTGAAAGGTACCGACAAAGATTTGGGGATGGTGAATTTTATTCAGTTGACCCAACTTATTGATGCTGTTTTAATTCGAGCACAAGGGGGTAAAATGAAGTTCAAAGGTGACACTTTGGTCTATTTGGCAGATAGTTTTAAAACCAAAGCAAATGCCAACGTAGAAGATTTATTAAAGAAATTGCCAGGCTTACAAGTAAACCGTAATGGGGAAATTACTGCGCAAGGGAAAAAAGTGGAACGTGTGCTGGTTGATGGTGAGGAGTTTTTTGGGGATGATCCAAGTGTTGCTACAAAGAATCTCGATGCAAAATCTGTGAAAGAGGTTACAGTTTACGATGCTCAATCTGAAGAAGCCAAGCGAACAGGAGATAACAACGCCGAAAAAGTTAAAACGCTGGATATTAAACTTAAGGATGACGCGAAGAAGGGATATTTTGGCAAGTTTACAGTAGCCAATAGCGTTAATTTGTTGAATCAAGATTCAAGAAATTTATATGAACAAAGGGCTTTGTTCAGTAGCTTTAAGGATAAAAGGAAGTTTAGTTTGTTTGGACTACGTGGAAACACAGAAAATGTTGGAATGAGTTGGTCTGAAACCAATCAATTTGGAGAAGGTTCAAATTCATATTTTTCTGATGGTACATTTTATTCATCCTATTCAAGTGATGATATGGGATATCAAGAGAACTCTGGACTACCCCAATCAATTAACCTTGGTACATTGTATTCAAATCAATGGAATAAACATAAATTGAATCTGAATGCTACATACAAGGAATTGGATTTGTATAATTTAAGCACAAGCAAAAAAATCCAGTTACTTGAAAATAAAGAGTTGTGGAATTATCAAATAAATACCGATACGAATAAAAGATATCAATATCGTGCATCCGCAAAATGGGAGTTTCAAATGGATTCCATGAATCAACTTATTCTGAATGCTCAAGGTACTTTAGGTGGAAGTCGGCAATTTTCTTTGAATCAAAATAATTCAAGGATCAATCTCGATACGTTAAACAAACAGTTTCGTGACGGGCTTGATTCAAATTTAAGTTACAATGTGAATTTGGATTTAAAATACAGTCATAAATTCATGAAAGCAGGTAGAAACTTTACTGTTACATCCGCTTATTCAAACAATAAAACAGTTGGAAACAATGCTATTATTTCAAACAATTATTTGAAAAATCCTATTGGATTTAACGAGTTTAACCTTGACCAATTACGTTCAAATAATAGCCGTTCGGTCATTTATTCATCAACATTGAATTTTGTAGAACCCATCAATAAGAATTTTGATATTTTAAGTGGGGTAGAGTACTCTAATTCCCAACAATGGAATACGTTAAATGTATTTAATAGGGAAGGCGTAATTTCAAAAATAGATTCATTGGGAAATGAATATATGTTGGGCCAATCCAAATTTAATGGAAGTTTAGGATTGCAATTTCACAGAAAAAAATTCAATCTTAGTGTTGGTTTAAAACCTCAAATTTCAACCATTCTTCAAAGTGAGAACATCAAAAACTTGCAACTAGATAAAACCTATAAGGCAATTCTACCCAACATGAAATTTGGATGGGGATTTTCTAAACTGGGTTATATATCGTTGAATTATAATGCAAGGGTAGTGCTGCCAACTGCAACGCAACTTCAACCGATTTTTAACAATTCAAATCCTCTGTATGTTAATTTAGGAAATGCGGCATTGGGACAAAGTGTTTCTCACAATTTCCAAATGATGTACAGAGATGGAAATTTACTCAAGCAAACTTGGTACTATTTGAGTGGGAATTATTCCTTTTTTGCAACAAACTTTATTAATGCAACCGAAATTGATAGCCTTGGGAGAACCATTTCTAAAACGGAAATGGGGGCGAACAATTCAAATATGAGTTTTTACGGAAATATCAGTAAGGGAATTAAAGGTACTCCAATTGAATGTTCATTGGGATTAAACTATTACAGGAATAACTCCCAAATCCTTCAAAATGGAAATCTTGGAGAGAATTTAAGCAGCAGCATTAACATCAGTTCAAGTGTTTATTTAGATCTTGGGGATGTATTCAACGCGGATATTGATTACGATTTAAATTACAATCAAAATAGCAGCTCTTTTTATAAAAATTTCACCAATAATAACTGGGTACAAAGTTTGAGTGTTGGTTTCAATTTGGGGCCAATTAACAAAACAACCTTTTCTGCAAAACAAGAAAAGGATGAGAACAACGGTTGGTCGTTGTCGGTTGATTATGAAGCCAATTTTAGGCAACAAACCACAATTTATAGTGTGCCAAACAACAAACTCATCAATGGTTCTTTGAGCTATACACATAAAAAGAAGCGCGAGTATATTTTTAGTCTAAAAGTCAATGATTTATTGAATCAGAATATTAATTACAGCAGATATGTTGTAGGAAATCAAATCTATGAGAATACAAATACCATTTTCAAGCGTTATTTTTTATTAGAATTTGTATACAAATTCAAGAACAAACCTAAATCTAGCAATGCCAATGACAACAATGATCTTTCAACCGATAAATAAGAAAATGAGATTGTTTTTGATGATTTTGTTTGTAGCGGTAATGCCGCAGTGTTTAGTAGCCCAGTTTCATGATTCATTTACCATTCATTACACAAAAAAGACCAATTTACATAAACAGTTGGGAAATGATGCTTGGACTGAACAAATCAAAAAGAATATTCCAAAATTTGTGAATGATCATTTTATTTTAACATATAAAAATGGAATTTCATTTTATAAAGGAATTGAAAATCCGGAGGATGAAAATTCTAAAATTCCAGAATGGATTCATAGCGGAGTTGCGGGGTTTGAAATAATTCAATTTAAAGATTCATTTAAATCTAGGAAGGAATATTTAGAAATGAGATTTCAAATAATTGATACATTATTCAATTTAAATTGGAAAATATTTCCAAATGAACGCAGAACTATCGCTGGATTTAGTTGTAGGAAAGCGGTGGCAAAATTTAATGATTCAATTCTAATTTATGCTTTTTATGCCGAAGAATTAATGGGCTCAGTTGGTCCAGAATTGATTCATGGTTTGCCTGGAGCCATTTTAGGAATGGGAATTCCCCAGTATAATTTGACATGGTTTGCCGATAAAGTTGAATTCCATGCAAAGCAATTCCAGTCTGCATTGGTCCCTAAGAAAAAAGAAAAAAAATACTCTTTGAGTTCTTACAGAGATGAATTTAAAGGACTTTGGGGAGGTCGCTGGGATAAGCGTGCCGAGGGAGAATACTGGAAACGATTCTTTTAAGAAAGTAAGCCCAATTTTGAGTTATTCACAAAAATCAAATTCACAATAAACAATTGCTTATTTTTTGATTCTTGTTGGGTATAAATGTTGTAAAGCGTAAAATTATGTTTTCTTAAAAAGTCAATAATGTTTTCAATTAACGCTTGATCCATCATTTTCTCTATCAGGTTAGATTCAATCATAATTAACTGAATATTGTCTTGCAAATAGTTAGAAGATATTCCTTCTAATACTTCTTGCTCAAATCCCTCAACATCAATTTTTAATAAATCAACCGATTTTATCTGATGATCTTTAGTATAATTATGAAGAGTTTGAATTGGTACCTCTATTTGATCTACAATATTTTTACTATAGTTAGGGTTTGTGATATTATTAGGGTTTTTAAAAGAAGTTGCTCCACTGTTTACGTGTCGATTTAATTTCAATACACCCTCTTTATTTCCAACACCAATATTGTTTAATTTAAGGTTTTTTATGTGATTACAATTTTTTTGCAATTTGTCAAAAACGCTAGGATTGGGTTCAAATGCGTGTATGCTAGATTCAGGAAATATGGAATTGAAAATTTTAACGGTATTCCCAACATTTGCTCCAACATCGAAAATGGTATGAACATTTATATTTAAGTTTTTAACAATATATTTTAAATCGGATATTTCATTTTTAAATAATTTACGATTTAAATTGTTAATTCGAAATAAGATTGCATTAAAGATTTTTATAAGCATGCCGCAAATGTAGGATTTTTTTTAAGATTTCAATGCCAATTGACCACAGGCTGCGTCGATATCTTTACCGCGGCTTCTGCGAACATTCACAATGAAATTTCGGGCTAATAAACCTTCAGCAAATTCATCTAATCTACTTGTTGGTTTATAATCAGCCAAAGAAATAGGATTATATTCTATAAGGTTGATTTTAGAAGGGAATTTTCTCGCGAATAAAGCCAATTCCTTTTCTTCTTCTAAACCGTCGTTAACTCCTGCAATCACTGTGTATTCAAGTGTTGGTCGGTTTCCTGTTTTTTCACACCAATAGCCAAGGGCTTCTGCCAATAATTCTAAATTATTCGTTTCATTAATTGGCATTATGGCACTTCTTTTTTCGTTGTTTGCGGAATGTAAACTCAAAGCAAGATGGGTTCTCACACCGTCATCTGCAAGTTTCTTAATCATTTTAGCAATTCCTGCTGTTGATAACGTTAATCTTGATGGACTCATGCCGAGTCCGTCAGGACTTGTAATGATAGAAACACTTCTAAGTACATTTGCATAGTTGAGTAATGGTTCACCCATACCCATATAAACAATATTATCTAATTTTTTACCGTGGTGTTTTTCTGCCAATTCATTGATTAAAATTACCTGGTCAAAAATTTCAGCTGCGGTTAAATTACGTTCTCTTTTTAGGTATCCAGTAGCACAAAATTTACAATCTAAACTACATCCAACTTGGCTACTCACACAAGCAGTGGTTCTGGCTCTAGATGGAATCAATACACCTTCAATTTTATTATTATCATGGAGATTAAAAACCACTTTAATGGTTCCATCCGAAGAATATTGAGAAGTTACAATTTCAGAAACATGGAAGGTGAAATTTTCAGAAAGTAATTGTCTGAGGTCTTTCGACAAATTGGTCATTTCTTCAAAACTTCGTGCCCCTTTTTGCCAAAGCCATTGCCAAATTTGTTTGGCACGAAACGATGGTTGGCCCAATTCTTTTAATGTGGTTTCCAGCTCTTTAATATCAAAATCGCGGATGTCTTTCATGGTGCCAATGCTCATTATAGTTGGAAGTCGATGTCCCTCAAAAAAATTATTTTTTTCTGTAGAACAAGCTAATTGGAATTCCTTTTAATGGGAATTCTTCGCGCATTTTATTTTCAATAAAGCGGGTGTAACTTTCGGCTACGTATTGCGGCAAATTACAGAAAAGTGCAAATGCCATTCTCTTACTTGGCAATTGTGTGACGTATTTAATTTTCACAAACTTTCCTTTTCTACTTGGTGGAGGAGTATTTTCCATAATTGGCAACAAGTAATCGTTTAGTTTACGAGTCGGAATTTTTTGTGTAAGGTTATCATAAACACCAAGAATTGTTTCCATGGTTTGGAACAAACGTTGCTTGGTTAAGGCGGATATGAAAAGGATAGGAACATCCACGAAAGGAGCAATTTGATTGTGAATGTGAGCGGTGTATTCAAGGTGGGTATTGGTTTCTTTTTCTACCAAATCCCATTTATTCACCAAAATCACAACTCCTTTTCCGAGTCTATGGGCCATCCAAAATAAATTTTGGTCTTGAGATTCTAAACCTTGAGTAGCATCTATGACCAAAACCACCACATCAGCATTTTCAAGAGCGCGAAGTGAACGCATAACAGAGTAAAATTCAATATTTTCACTGACTTTGCTTTTTCTGCGAATTCCTGCAGTATCCACCAAAATAACTTCTTTTCCGTAGGCTTTATAAACTGTATCGAGAGAATCTCTAGTTGTACCAGCGATATCTGTTACAATGTTGCGATCTTCACCCATCAATGAATTGATAAGGCTACTTTTACCTACATTAGGTCGGCCTACAATTGCAATTCTTGGCAAATCAAGAACATGGTCATCAAGTGGTTGTTCGTCTTTTAAATAATCAACAACAGCATCTAATAACTCACCGGTACCAGACCCATTTGCAGATGAAATTTCATAAAGGGTATCAAAACCGAGTGTGTAGAATGTAGAAGTTTCCAATCTCAACTTGTCGTTATCTACTTTATTCACACAAAGCAGAACTGGCTTTTTAGAACGGCGTAAGATTTTGGCAAATTCCTCATCAAGCGGGTTAACATCGGTTTGAACATCTACCACAAATACAATAACAGATGCTTCTTCAATTGCAATATGCACTTGATCTCGAATTGCTGCTTCAAAAACGTCGGAAGATTGTGGTACGAAACCACCGGTATCAATTACTGTAAATTCAATACCATTCCAATCGCTTCTGCCATAGTGACGGTCACGAGTAACACCGCTAAAATCGTCAACAATGGCTTTTCTTTCGCCAGTAAGTCGATTAAACAAGGTACTTTTTCCAACATTCGGACGTCCAACAATGGCAACAATTCTACTCATAACTGCAAAGATAAGGCAATCAACTGAGTTTTAAGGAAGATATCGAAGAGAAGCAGTCAAAACCCGATTAAATATTTGCAAAATTGAAAAAATTGTTAGTTTTTGAGGGATGGAAAATCGTTTAAACAACCAATATTAGATTTTATTAGTATTTTTAAGTCTCTAATATGTCTAAACATAAGGTCAGTGGCTGAATTGCGGTAAAATCGGTGGCATGAAATTTGTATTTTTGCGTGGTACTTAATGAATTTAGTATCAATTTTCAATAATTGGGCATTGAATTAAATTCAAAACTTTAACTATTAATTGGTTACAAAAACTTTTATGTAGCTGAAGTGGCGAAGCTTTGAATAAAAATATACATTATGCCACTATATTTAACAGAAAAAGTAGTTAATTTGTTTAGAAGTGAAGATTTTCAATAAGATAATTGGATATATACTGGTAATAACTTTGATTGCTTCATGCGGTGGCAGCAAAGATTTGGTGTATTTGAAAGGAATTTCCGATACATTGGCCATTGATTCCGTTTTTACCAAACCTTTAACCATTAAATCTGGTGATCAACTATCGATATCGTTGTCGAGTTTAAATTCAGAAGCCGATGCCATTATCAATCAATCCAATTCAGGAGGAGGAGCATCAAATTCTGTAGGGGGTTCTGGAGCAAATGTGGTGGGTTATTTTGTGAGCGAAAATGGAACAATTAACATGCCCAGATTGGGGTCTATTTATGTTGAGGGTAAAACGCACAACGAGTTGAAAGACATGTTGCAAGTGATGTTGGAACCTTATACCAAAAACCCAATTGTAAATGTAAGGTTGCTCAATTATCAAATTACCGTTTTGGGTGAGGTTGCTAGGCCTGGACAAATTACCATTACAACACCTCAAGCCGATATTTTACAAGTGATGGGTTTGGCAGGTGATATTACACCCTATGGCAGAAGAGACAATATATTGTTGATTCGTAAAGATGGCAACAACAGAGTTGTTAAACGTTTAAATTTAACAGATCCTAATTTGTTTAAGAGTGCCTATTTTCAACTTCAACCTGGAGATTTTGTTTATGTTGAACCAAATAAAACAAAGTTGAATTCCACAAGTTTGGGTTTCCAAATATGGCCATTGGTAACGAGTGGTTTATCATTGATGGTTGTGATATTTTCAGTTTTAATGAGATAAAGAATGGATTCAAAAGAAAAACACATTGGTACTAAAAATGATCCATTTGATCTTATCAAACGGATCATTTTTGCTTATTGGCCTGTATATTTAATTTCTATATTATTGTCATTGTTTATTGCCAAAAACATTATAAAATATACATCTCCAAATTTTGAAATTTATGCGAAGGTTTTAATCAAAGATGAAGAAGGAAATTCAGCGGGTAAAGATATTCTTAAAGAAATGGATATGTTTTCAAAACAAAAATCCATTGATAATGAAATTGAAATTATTGGTTCTAGGTTGATTGCGAAGCAAGTAGCATTAAATATAAAATCATACGTAAAAATCTTTGGAAAGGGTAAAGTGCAAACATTGTTACAGGATTTGAAATTTCCTGTAAAGTTTGAAGCTTTGCTCATAGACTCAATGCCCACTTCTAGGGAAATGGAAATGAAAATAATTAAGGGTAAAAACCCAAAAATTGTGATTGATGGAAAAACCTACAGACCAATCAATCAGATTATTTCCATTCGTAAATTTCAATTTTTAATGAAAGTTGATTCGGCAGCGTTAAACAAACTGCAATTTGAGAATTACATGTTGCAATTTAACTCATTAGAAAGTGAAATTAACTCATTGTTGGCTTCATTGATAGTTGCATCAACTGGTCGTAAAACTACCATTATGGGTTTGCGATTCAAATCTGAAAACATTTCATTGGGTCGTGATATTCTAAATGAATTTATTAGGGTTTATACATCCAAAGCAGTAGACGAAAAGAGGGAAATTGCGCAATATACGTTGAACTTTATCAATGATCGATTAAAACTCCTAAGTGATGAATTGGCGAGTGTAGAAAAGAATATTGAAAATTTCAAAGAAGAAACCGGTTTGATGAATATATCTACTCAAGCCGAGAATTATCTGCAAGTTGTGAGAGCCACAGATGTTGAAATTTCAAAAGCAAAAATCCAACTATCAATTCTCGACAATATTGAAACCTACATACAAGGCAAAGGAAATAATCCAGGTGCAGCGCCTTCATTAATGGGATTTGAAGAACCTTTGTTGGTTTCTTTGTTAAGTAATTTGTATGATTTAGAGTTTGAATTAAACAAATCGGGCAAAGTGTCTGGGTATAGAGATGAAAAATACACAGCCATTATTGACGAAATAAGCAATTTAAAGAAAAGTATTCGCGAAAATATTGAGAGCACAAGAAAGAATTTACATACCAAAATCAAACAACTGAATCTTGAAATAGATAAAAATAAATTTCAATTTAAAGGTTTGCCAAAAAACGAAAGAATATTGGTGGACATAAGTAGACAGCAAAATGTTAAAAACGAAATTTACACTTATTTGTTGGAAAAACGAGAAGAATCAGCAATTTCTTATGCGTCTACAGTTTCAGATATCAGGGTCATTGAATGGGCTTATGGAGGCACTTTAATCTCTCCTAAATCGAACCTAATCTACGGTCAATGGTTTACCTATGGTTTGTTTATACCTTTATTGTTTTTTGCCTTTAGAATATTGTTGAATCCTAAGGTTTTGGTAAAAAAAGATATAACAGATTTCACCAAAGTTCCAATTGTAGCGGAATTAATATTTGATAAAGAAAGGCGAAAATTTGTAATTGGAGCGAAAGATCGAAGTTTTTTAAGTGAAACTTTACGCAGTATTCGAACTAAATTATCATACTTTAAATTTGAAACAGAAACCAAAGTCATCATGGTAACTTCGTCGATTCCGAATGAAGGAAAAAGTTTCTTAACCCTAAATTTGGGATTGTCGTATAGTTTATCTGGGAAAAAAGTACTCTTAATTGGTGCTGATTTGAGGAAGCCGGTTTTACACAAGGCATTTGAAATTTCTGGTAGTAAGGGATTGTCAAATTTCTTGGCAAATTCATTGAGCTTAAAAGATGTAATCTTCCAGACTAAATTTGAAAATGTTTCTATTATTCCAAGTGGTCCCGTCCCTCCAAATCCTTCCGAACTAATTGATGGTGAAATATTTGATCATCTTCTAGAGGAATTAAAAAAAGATTATGATGTAATTATCATCGATACGCCACCATTGGGTTTGGTTACAGACGCACTCATCATAGCACCCAAAACAGATATTCAAATATTTATGGTAAGGCAAGATGTAACGCCAAAAGAAGCAATTGCCAATATTATCGACAAGCATACGAGTCACGATAATTTTAAGCAGCCAATGATCATTTTCAATGGAATTAAGCCTAAAGGAATTTGGACAGGTAAGAAATACGGTTCTTCATACTATGGTTATGGCTATGGGTATGGATACGGGTATGGGGCTTATGGTTATTATGGTTCAAGAAATAAAACTGGATATGCTTTTGTTTTGAAAAACTTATTCCGAAGAAAATGATTCAATCTTTTATAAACAGAAGTTTTACACAACTTCTAACACTTTTTCTGCTTTTTAGCTTGGTACTGTTCAAATTGTCTGGAGTAATCATGTATATTGATTCTTACGGATACATTGAAAATCATATCATAAGGTCAGCTGTTTATCCGCTTTTTTTGGATTTTTTGAGCTTTGATCAATCACATACAATTGTGGTTTTCATTCAAATGTTCCTTACGGCTTTTTCCCTATCGTATTTTGCCAAATTGAACAAGTTTATATTTGAAAATGTATGGATTTACTGTGCATATATGGTTTTTGGATTTATTATCATTGGTAATTTTTCAAATGCTGTAATATCTGAAGCACTCGCGATTCCCTTTTTCATCTTTTTCCTTTCAAAATTTATTTTAATCTTGAAAAGTGAGTATACCACCAAAACGTATATTGAAACGATTTTGTGGCTTACTGTAATTATTTCAATAAGAAATCAATTTGTGTTTTTACTGCCTGTTTTCGCTTTGGCGCTTCTCATTATTAAGCCTAAACCAGCAAAGAAAATTTATTTTGTAGGATTGTTGATCCCTATTTTACTCAATACCATTGTTGATAGAACATACCATCAATTTAAGCATAATCACTTTATAGCAACACCCTATACGGGTATGCAAATTTTACCTTCGGTATTATTTAATGCAAATCTGTCTGATTCTGTAATATTTACAGATAAAAATGAGAGAAAAGACTTTGTTTACTTGAAACAACAATTACTGGATAAGTATATTGATCACCAAAAAATGGATACAATATTGGGAAATAGTCCTCAATATCTGTTCACAGTTTTTTTCGATGTAATTGCGCACCGTACAATTAAACCATATTATTTGGATCAACTCAAACATTTAAATCAATACGACCAATATGTTACAATGGATGAAAAAGGGAAACATATGTATTTCTTATTATTCAAGAAAAATTTAAAGTCTAACGTATTGTTCTATTTTAACCTAATTAGATTGAATGGTTATAACAACTGGTTGATTTTTATCATTTTTGTTTTCGTGATTTTATTTACTTTATTTCATTATTTGAAATTTGGCAAATGGGAATTTCTTTTGATATTTATTTCATTAACTGCATTACTAATGAATCAATCTTTAGTGACATTAGTGAACATCATTGGATATCGATACGTGGTTTATAATTACATTTTCATTTTTTACGTAATGTTACATATTCTCAATCAATCAACTTTAAATCTTAAATCTCAAAATTAATGAAGGTAGTACTTTTAGCCGGTGGATTAGGTACCCGATTATCGGAAGAAACAGACACAAAGCCAAAACCCATGGTAGAAATTGGTGGGAAACCCATTTTATGGCATATCATGAAAATCTATAGCCAATATGGATTTAATGAATTTATTGTATGTTTGGGATATAAGGGTTATGTAATAAAAGAGTATTTTGCTAATTACTTTAGACATCAGTCCGATATTACCATTGATTTAAAAAACAATACCACTGAAATTCATAACTCGCAGGCCGAACCTTGGAAGATTTCATTGATTGATACCGGTATTGCAACAATGACGGGTGGTAGAATTAAAAGAATTCAAAAATATATTGGAAATGAACCCTTTTTATTGACCTATGGTGATGGAGTTTCAGATATCAATATTCAAGAATTAATTGACTTTCATCAACAAAGTAATCACCTATTAACGGTTTCATCGATACAGCCTACAGGTCGCTTTGGTGCTTTGGAAATTGATGAAAATCAAATGGTTAAAAAATTTGTCGAAAAACCTAAGGGTGATGGCGCTTGGATAAATGCTGGTTTTTTTGTTTGTGAACCGGGAATCTTTGATTTTATTGGTGGTGATGATACAATTTTTGAAAAAGAACCACTCGAAAAAATTGCTGAGTTAAATCAATTAAAAGCGTTCAAACATGAAGGTTTCTGGAAGCCTATGGATAGTATGCGCGATAAATATGAACTTGAAAGTTTATGGCAATCAAATAAAGCTCCATGGAAAACTTGGTAAATCAAACAATTTTAAATCAATTTACAAATAAAAAAATAGTCATAACCGGACATACGGGATTTAAAGGTGCTTGGCTAGCACAATTGTTATTAAATGTTACACAAAACATTAAAGGAATTGCATTAAAACCCAATACTTCTCCTAATTTATTTGATTCCCTCAATTTAGAAAAGAAACTTGATAGCATATTTGCCGATATCAATGATTTTGAAAATCTTGAAAAACAAATTTTATCATTTGAGCCAGATTATATTTTTCATTTAGCAGCCCAACCGCTTGTGAGGTATTCATATGTGCATACTTTAGAAACCTATAAAACCAATGTAATTGGAACCGCCAATATTCTCGAGTCTTGTAAGAAATTGACAAATCCTTGTGTGGTAGTTTGTATTACAACTGATAAAGTGTACCACAATAAAGAAGAGCATTATGCCTACAGTGAAGGTGATCATTTGGGGGGACATGATCCATATTCTTCAAGTAAAGCGGCGGCAGAATTAATAATTGATAGCTATAGAAAATCGTTTTTTTCTGAAGGACATATACAAGTGGCAAGTGCCAGAGCGGGAAATGTTATTGGAGGCGGTGATTGGTCTGATGATAGATTGGTGCCCGATATTGTAAAATCGATACAGAAAAATTCCAAAATTATTTTAAGAAATCCTTCATCTGTTCGTCCTTGGCAACATGTTTTAGATCCACTATTTGGATATTTAATATTGGCTGCAAAAATGAACTTAAATCCTCACCAATTTACAGAGGCATGGAATTTTGGTCCTAATAATGGCGAAGAAAAAACAGTTTCTGAAGTTGTTAATATATTTTATGAAACTTATGGATTAGAGCCTGAGGTAAATGTGCAAAATTTAAACGAACCTCACGAGGCTAACTTATTGATGTTGAATATCAATAAGGCAAAATCAATATTGGGTTGGCAACCAACTTGGAATACTACACGAGCAATCAAAGAAACAGCGTTTTGGTATAAATCTTTAAACCTGAACAATGCTGAGTTTTTGGTAAACAAACAAATAAAGACTTTTCTTTCTAATGAACTTTGATTATAAAAACATTCAATCTGATGATTTAAAACAAAAATTATCAGAAATTATCTCTCAAAACATTCATCAATCTATTATTCCAGGGCAGCATTATATACCTGTTACTGGAAAAGTATTAGATGTAGATGATATCTTACACGGTGTAGATGCAACATTAGATGCTTGGTTAACTACAGGAAGATACGCAAAGGATTTTGAAAAAGATTTCGCAGCCTATTTTGGTAGTAAAGCATCTGTGCTTGTAAATTCAGGATCCTCGGCAAATCTCGTTGCTTTTTACGCTTTAACAAGTCCTAAATTGGGCGAAAGAGCCATTAAACCAGGCGATGAAGTTATTACTGTTGCTGCAGGATTTCCAACCACAATCAATCCGATGATACAATTTGGTTGTGTGCCTGTTTTTCTCGACATAGATATCCCTACTTATAATATTGATGTTACTCATCTAGAGAAAGCTATTTCCCCAAAAACAAAAGCAATTATGATTGCTCATTCTTTAGGTAATCCATTTAATCTTGAAGCCGTAAAAGCGATTGCTGATAAATATAATTTATGGTTAATTGAAGATGATTGCGACTCATTGGGAGCTACCTATAATGGTCAAAAAACTGGAACCTTTGGTGATCTTGCAACTGTTTCATTTTACCCAGCGCATCATATCACGATGGGTGAGGGAGGTGCAGTTTTGGTTAACAATATAAAATTATTGAGACCAGCATGGAGTTTTAGAGATTGGGGTAGAGATTGTTACTGTGAACCTGGTAAAGACAATACTTGCGGAAGGAGATTTGATTGGCAGTTAGGACAATTACCATGTGGATATGACCATAAATACACGTATAGTCATATTGGTTTTAACTTAAAGGTAACTGATACACAAGCTGCAATTGGTTTGAATCAACTGAGGAAGGCCGATCAATTTGTTGCAAAGCGTCGTGAAAATCATAAAATGTTATATGATTTAATGAAACCTTTGGAAGACTATTTTATTTTACCTGAGGCAACACCAAATTCTAATCCATCATGGTTTGGTTTTATGCTAACAGTGAGGGAAGGTTCAAATATTGATCGCAATGAATTGGTAAAATATTTAGAAGAACATAAAATTGGTACCAGATTGTTTTTTGGAGGAAATATGTTAAAACAGCCGGCCTATGAACATATTAATCATAGGGTTGTAGGAAGTTTAACAAATTGCGACGTGGTAATGAACCATTCATTCTGGTTGGGTGTATGGCCTGGATTAAATCAAGAACATTTTGAATATATTGTAAAAACAATAAAAGAGTTTATTGGATGAATAATGCACTCGAGCAAATAACCGAAGGTTTATACAAAATTAATCATCGATTTGCTGAAGATAACAGAGGAAATTTCACAAAAATTTTTCAGTTTTCTAATTTGCCTATTGAGGATTCATCTGTTTCATTTGTTGAGAGTTATATAACAGAATCTCATGCCAATGTTATTAGAGGGATGCATTTTCAAACACCTCCATTTGATCATTGGAAATTGGTGACAGTTTTAAATGGGACTATTGTTGATGTAGTTTTAGATTTGAGAAAAGGAGATGGATTTGGGAAATATTATTCATTTCAATTAGATGAAAATAGTAAATTTTCTTTATTGATCGCTCCTGGATTTGCCCATGGATTTAAATCAATGGAAGATCATACCAAATTGATATATCATGTATCTTCAGAATATTCGGCACAACATGATTTTGGTATCCGTTATAATAGTTTTGGTTTTGATTGGAACTGTGAAAACCCGATAATGTCGGAGCGAGATAATAACTTTATACCATTTTCACAATATTTGTCACCATTTTGAAAAAAGTACTTATAACTGGCGCAACAGGATTTATTGGGTCAAATTTATTATCGAAGTTACAAGATGAAATAGACATCAGTGTTCTAGCATTAAAGAGAAGTAGCTCTTCCGGACCAGTATTCCAATTAAATAAAGAACCAGAATGGTTGAGTTCTGAATTGGAAAATGTGCAATCAGAATCGCTTAAATCAGTTGAAATATTAGTCCATCTTGCTGCACATTCTGCCAATACTCCATACGATAACTTAGAAAATTGTATCAAGTATAATTATGAAAATCCTATTCTGTTATTTCAAAAAGCATACGAAAATGGCATTAAAAGGTTCATCGTAACAGGTACTTGTTTTGAGTATGGTGAGTCTTGTAATCATTATGATTATTTACCTACAGATGCTCCTTTGATTCCAAATAATTCATATGCGCAATCTAAAACAATGTTTTTTAATTGGTTAAAGGATTGGTGTGTAGGCAAAGAAATTCAAATAGTATATCTACGTTTATTTCAAGTTTTTGGACCTGGTGAACAAAGCTCAAGGTTATGGCCTATGATTATCGATTCTGCTCAACAAAATAAAGACATTATTTTATCGCCTGGTGAACAGATTAGGGATTTTATTCATGTAAATGATGTAGTTTCAAAAATATTGGATAAGATAAAGGAAGAAAAAGTAAGTTGGGGTCTTTTATCAGAAAATGTAGGCACCGGACATGGAATTACGGTTCGTGAATTTGTTGAAAGATGGTATAATTCACTAGATGGAAAAGGAAAATTAAAATTCGGCGAATTGCCTTATAAGCCTGGTGAATATATGAGAATTGTTGCAAAACTTTGATCTATTATATGAGTATTAAATTTAGAAGTATTATTTTTTGATGAATTTAGTTACTGTTTGTTTACCAGTTTTTGAGCGATATGATTTTTTTGAGAACGCTGTTAATTCAGTTTTAAATCAAACAGTTGGTTGCCAAATATTGGTTTGCGATAATGCATCTAGTCATAATTTATTTCAGCAATATTGTGTAGAAAAAAATATTAGATACCATAGAAATGAAACAAATATTGGGTTATTTAATAATTGGAACCGTTGTGCAGAACTTTGTGATACAGAATATTTTGTGCTTTTATCTGACGATGATTTCCTTGAACCTGATTTTATTGAATCTTTCTATAAAAATTTGAAAACTTTTTCAAATTTGGATATTTATTATTCAAATTTTAAAATTTATGAGTTTTCAACTGGTGAATATTCTCATCATGATCATCGTATTCCATTCGGATATTTTGAAAATACAAAGGAAATACTAAAATATGGTTTAGAATTTGGGTTGTCATTTCCAGTTTTTGCGAGTGTAATCAGAAAAAGTATTTTTAGTGGCTTTGAAAACAATTTCCATACCAGTGCAGATTGGTTGTGGATGTATTCACATACCAGAACATTAAAAGTTTATGGAAATTCAGAATTTAAAATAAATAGAGGTAGCCATACCTCAAACGATTCTAAAAATTCAGAGACCGCAATAAGGTGCATTTTTGCAATTTCTTTCATCTATGGAAAATACTTAAATAAAGAATTGAAAAATGAAGGAATAAAATTTAGATTTTTATCTTTTGTTCGATCTCTTGCCTGTGTGGTTGATCTTTACGCATACAATGATATTGATTTGATAAATAAAATATTGTATAATGAGCATAATAAATACAATTCTATTGTGATTAAATATAATTGCATTAAATTTTTGCCTAAAATTATTTTGAAAATCGCATATAAGTTTTATTTTAAAAAATACTATGGATAAAAATACCATATTTAAAAATCAAGTAATATGGTCTTTGGTTATCAGGGGAGGCGGTATATTCATAACATTAATACAAGTTCCATTGTTGCTTGGAATTTTAGAACAAGAAAAATATGGAGTTTGGTTAACACTTCTTAATGTGGTTAATTGGGTGACTGTTTTTGATTTAGGCATAACAAATGGACTTAGAAATAAATTATCGGAGTTGTTTGTGCAGCAAAAATTTGATGATACAAGAAAATATATTTTCAATGTATTTTTATTTTTAACCATATTTTTTGTATCGATTTATGCCGTTTTTTTTCTCTTTCAAAATCATTTAAATTATCAAAAGCTTTTCAATACTAAAACAATTGAAAATGATGAATTATCATTAATTTTCAACTTGGTATTTTCAGGTATAATTTTTAGATACATCATTCAAACGCCTATAGTATTAGAAACAGCAAGAGGTTTTACTCATATTTCTAATGGTTTACTTTTATTCGGCAATTCATTAAGCTTAATTTCAATTTTTATATTGAGTGTAGTAAACAAAAGTTACTTAAATTTAACATCTGTTGGAATCATTTCAATTTGGATACCCAATTTGGTGTATGTTGGATATTTTGTGTGGTTTATTTTTAAGGATAATGGGTTTTTTATGCCCAAGATTAGTGAGATAAATATCCTTTCAATTCGTCCTTTAATGAAAATAAGTTTTCATTTTTTTCTCATTCAAATTACTGCCCTTATCATATTTGCAAGTTTACCCTTTCTACTTACCCAATTGTTAAACCCAAATAGCGCAACTGAGTATAATTTAGCCAACAGCATTTTTAACATTCCTTTACTCATTATGGGTGTTTTGTGCAATCCAATTACACCATTGGTTACTCAGGCATATGTTCAGAAAGATAAAGTATGGTTGGTTTCCATTTTAAAGAAGTTTTACATCTATACAGCAGTGTTGTTGTTGGTCATATGGATGTTGTATGCCTTTTCAAATAGAATTTATTACTTGTGGATTGGTAACAAGGTTACCATCAACAATTATTTGGTGTTGTGGATTGCCATATACACGAGCATTAATATCATCTTACAACCTTTTTCAAATATTTACAATGGAATTGGTAAATTGGATGTAATTGCATATCTGTCGCCAGTTGGTGTGATTCTTTTTTTGACCACTTCGATATATTTTACTCAACAATTGCAAAATCCTACAGGTGTAGTTATAGGTTTAATTTCCTCATCACTCATAGGATTGATTTATATACCATATAAAGTGTTTTTTGAAATCAAAAATTTAGATTGACCTCCGAAATTAACATACTTTATATTGTAGCTTGGATTTCTGTTTTCATTCAAGTTTTAACACTTATAGTGCAATTTGCAAAATATGGTTACAAATCATTGTTACATCCTGCTTTTTGGTTTGTTACTGTTTGGATAGGAAGTTTTCTTTCGTTTATTCTTTATTTAGATCTTGGATTCACATTCATTATTTTTTATCCTGATGATGTATTAGAATTGATGGTATATGTAGATTTCACCTCAATCTGCGTTTTATTATTTGGTTGGTTAAAATCAAGTAAGGTAAAGGAAGTACCAATGAAGTTTAATTTTAAAATAGATGAACGCTTGTTAAAATATTTGAGCATCATCTTATTTTCGGTTGTACTTGTCAATTGGTATAAATCGGGTTCTGATATTGTAAGTAATCGTATGGCCGGAAGTGCGGAAATGTTGAAGAATCAGAAAATGGTGTCACAAATTGGGGTGGCAACCTTGTTATTCAACATTGCGAAATCTGCTAATTTGGTGTTACTAACATTCACTTCGTATAAGATAACCTTAGCGGTTATCAATAACACACTGAAGAATATAAAGTTCTATTATTACTTACCTACTTTAACCATGATTCTTGGTACAGTAATTTCCGGGGGAAGAGCTGGTGTTATTTATGCATTGATTTATTTTTCTACTGGGCTATTTATTGCTTTAGCCACAATGCTAAGTGGTCAGTTGAAACTATTAAAAAAAATGAGTGGTGTTATGTTAATGGCAGTTGTTGGGTTTTCACTCTATTCTACATTAATCAACCAATTAAGAGCAGAAAGTACAGACTATGATCCTTCATATGAGAAATGGAAAGAATACCCAGCTTTAATTCCTATTTCTGGTATTGTTCAGTATTTAACTGATCATTATCCCGGGTATCAATTGAGAAAAGAAGATAGTGTAACACCAGAACTGGAAATGGGAGAAAAAACATTCTCCTTTATTTTATTTTATAATATTCCATTTATTTCTCAGTTGTTTAATGCACCTGTAGGTCTAGCAAGTTATTATGGATTTAAATTACCGGAGGCCGTGGAACTAGGTGCTCGTGGTTTGGAATGGGAAAATACCACCGCTACCATATTTCTAAATGTATATGATGATTTTGGCTATTATGGAACCTTCGTTGCTATTTTTATCTTCTGTTTTCTTACAGAATTGGTGTTTGTGAGGTTTGTACTGGCTGAAAACGATCATTATCTGTTGTCAATGTTTCCATTTGCCATATTTTTATATTTATGGACACAATCAATTTTCTCGCATCATACAACCGGTAGTTGGATGGGAACACTTTTTTATCAATATTTGATCTTGGATATTTTGAATTACTTTTTTACACCTAAAATTCTAACCACAAAAATAGAATGAAGATTTTGTGGTTTACAAATACGCCTTGTGGTGCATCAGAATATTTAGGTTTAAGTCAATCTAGTGGTGGTTGGTTGGTTTCTTTAGAGAAATTGGTTGGAGATGATTGCGAATTGCACATTGCATTTTATCATCATCAAAATATAAGTCCTTTCAAAATCAATCAAACAACCTATCATCCAATTTATATTCACGAAAATATTTTCCAAAAAATTAAAAAATTATGGAAGAAAGATTTTTTAAATGCAAAGAATATTGATGCTATTAAAAGTATTGCAATTAAATTAGATCCAGATATTATTCATATTCATGGTACTGAGAATGATTTTTTAAAAATATTGGATTTCACAACTGTACCCGTAATTGTATCTATACAAGGTATTGTTTCATCTGTTTTTCATTTTTTTACATCAGGTTTTTCAAAAGAAATACTTTGTACAGTAAAAAATAAAAATTTACTATATCACATTTTTGGAATTGGATTGTTTGAAAAAATGATGATAGATTTAAAAGAAAGAATGTGGATAGAAGAAAAGTATCTGGGAAAAGTAAAATACTTTTTTGGTAGAACTGATTGGGATAAAAGTCTCACCAGAGTATTTGCGCCAAACTCACATTATTTTGTTTTAAATGAAGCACTTAGAGAAAGTTTTTATACAGCATCCATTAAACAATCATATCAAACTTCAAACAAAATAAAGTTGTTTTCAATTTGTTCTAATGCCCCCAACAAAGGATTTGACGTCATTCTGAATTCGATTATTTTTTTGAAAAAATTAAATATTCCGTTTGATTGGGTTGTTGCTGGAATGAACAATTCAGATGAAATAGTAAACCTGTCGTTGAAAAAATTTGAATATTCAAAAATTCCAGCCGAATTACAATTAATTGGTCATTGTGATGAATCAAAACTTACATCTTATTTATTAGATTCTGATATTTTTATTTGTCCTTCCTATATAGAAAATAGCCCTAATAGTTTAAGTGAAGCAATGATGATTGGTTTGCCATGTGTGGCTTCGAATGTAGGTGGAATTCCCTCTTTGATTGAACATCAAAAATCGGGATTGTTATTCAATTCCGGAGACCATTTGATGTTAGTTGCCAATATTTTGGAACTAATAAAAAATGAATCTATGAGACGTGAGTTCGGCCAGAATGCACGAAAAAAAGCATTAGAATTCCATGAAAAAAGCAACATTAAGCAGCAATTGTTAACCGCTTATGAATTTCTAATTTCAAATGACCATGGTAAATAGAATTTTAAATAGGATAGATTTGATTTTGAATGAATTATTCATGAAAATATATACCATTTTTGTATACATTGAATGTAAATTAAAAAATATTGAGATTGAAAACAATAATAAATTCTACGGTCGTTTAAAAATTTTCAAATCAAATAACTCTATGATATCCATAGGACATTTTAATGTATTTCGTTCAGGCAAGTTTTCGAATTTAATTGGCGTTAATCGACCCTGTATAATATCTACTTTATCTGAAAATGCAAACTTGAAAATTGGAAATAATTCTGGTTTCAGTGGTACTGTAATCAATTGTTTTTTGGAAATTAAAATAGGTAACAATGTAATGGTAGGGGCCAATACGTTAATCATGGATGGCGATTGGCATCAGGAAGATAATAGATCTGGAGTGGCTAATCCAATTATTATTGGAAACAATGTTTGGATTGGTGAAGGGGTCAAAATATTAAAAGGCGTGACAATTGGTGAAAATTCGGTTATTGGGGCAGGAAGTATTGTTACAAGAAATATTCCAAGCAATGTTTTTGCAGCAGGTAATCCTTGTAAAGTGATTAGAAATTTAAATGATTAAAAAGAACATATTGTTTTTGCATGAAGGTACATTTCCGGAAGGATTTGCAATGGCATTTAGGTTGAAAATGTACTTTAAAATGTTGGATGATAATTTGTTTAATTACAAAATTATAGTGCCGCGAAAATCAATAATCGCTTCTATTGAAAACAATGATTCACATATAGATTATTTGTGGAAAGAGGTGGTTCCTCAAAATAAATTTCTCAGAAAGTTTTTATATATAATTCAAGACTTTAAATGGACCATTCAATTATTTAAAAATAGGAAGAATATAGATGTGATATTTGTAGCGGCTATGTCTATTTTCCCTCTATTTTTAATTACCTTAATTTCTAAAATTTTGGGAAAGAAAGTGATATTGGAATTGAATGAATATCCTTATTCAAGTCAAGGTGGTAACGCTTTAGATGATTTAGAAATTTATAAAAAATATAGAAGATTTATCACAGAGAAATTTATTTATAAAAATATTTATGGTGTGGTCTCTATTTCTCCCAAACTTAGTGAATATATCATAAAAATTAATAATCAATTAAAAGTGGTTGAAATACCAGTTTTATGTGACGTTGATTATTTTAAAAATATAGAATCACTTAGTCCTACAGAAAAGAAGGTACCAACCCACAAATTTACTGTTCATGCGAGTAATTTGAGTGAATATAAGGATGGTTTTAGTACAAATTTAAAGGCCATTGGAGAATATAATCAATCGGTTCAGGAAATTGAAAATAAAATCCATTTAATCATCACCTTGAATGGCATTCCTCATTTATTGGAATCTAGTTTAAGACCTATTATTGATCATTATCAGTTAAATGATTATTTACATTTTGTAGGATATTTAGATGAAAGTGAACTTTATAATTTGTATAAAAACGCTGAATTTTTAATCATTAATAAACCCGATAATCTTCAAAATACTTATAATTTTCCAACCAAATTATCGGAATATTTATACTTTGGGAAAATACTGTTGGTTTCTACAAATCATGCTATGGATCAGTATTTAGAGAAAAATGTTCATTGTAAGAAGTTTGAATCGAACAATTTCGAAGAATTAACATCGTTCATCCAGGAAACAATGAGTTTGATAAACAATTTTTCCTATCGAGAAGCTTCTCAGCGATTGGTTGAAAACGAATTTGATTACAAATCAAACGCCAATGAATTTAATCAATATTTTACACAAATTTGAAAAATACAATTCTTAATTTTATTAAAAATCTAGGTCCTAACATTCAAACACCTATGGTGATTTTTGAATCGGATGATTGGGGATCTTTTAGAATACCAAATAATGAAGTTTATGCCGCTTTAGAATCCAAAGGAATTAAATTAAAATTCCCTGGTTCTGATCAATACAATTTGTATGATAACTTAGAGTCAACTTCTGATTTGGAAAACTTATTTGAAGTATTAAGTTCTTTTAAGGATGTACATGGGAATACTGCAAAATTTACCCCCTTGGCATTGGTAGCAAATCCTAATTTCAATAAAATTTCTAATTCTGGATTTTCAGAATATCATTACATGAATTTACAAGATTCATACAATTATTATCAAAAAGGTGATGTATTAAACTTGTTTAAGATTGGAATAAAAGAAGGGTTATTTATACCACAATTTCACGGACGTGAACATTTGAACGTAGCAGTTTGGTTAAGGGCATTGAATCAAAACATTGGAGATTCTAGAGTTGCCTTTGAGCATGAAGTTTGGGGTCACATTAACACTCATCCTAGAAATATATTTTATCAAGCTGCTTTTGATTTAGAATATTTAGATGATGTAGACTCACAGAAAGAGATTATCCAAGATGGATTAACATTGTTTGAAAGTACTTTTGGATATCGGGCGCAATATTTTGTCCCTCCAAATGGACCAATGAACAATGCATTGTTGCCGGTCTTGAAAAATTGTGGCATAGATTTGGTATCATCCGATACTGTGCAAGTTGAAGTTCTCGGAAATGGACGAACAAAAAAACACTTCCGATATATGGGGATGAAAAATAAATATGCTCAAACTTTCATCAAAAGAAATTGCTTTTTCGAACCAGCTGGGAACGATAAAGATTGGATTGATAGTTGTTTGAGGGATATTGAATTGGCATTTAAAAATGGTAAACCAGCTGTAATTAGTACGCATAGAGTGAATTATGTTGGTGATAGAAGCCTCACAAATAGAGTTCAAGGATTAAAACAATTGACCGCTCTAATTCAGAAAATGTTAATTAAATGGCCGAATCTTGAATTTGGCACAACGCCCATTTTACTTGATAAATTCCGTAAGAATTGAAATTTATAGACCAAATAAAGCATCATTCAGTTTCGATTCCAGGTTTTCGGACGAAAAAGAAATTGGTTGTTATTGAGTCAGACGACTGGGGGTCACAAAGAATACCGAGTAAACAAGTTAGGGATAAATTAATCCAAAATAATTTACTAGACGTTAGAAATAAGATAAATTTCTTAGACACATTAGAATCTAAAGAAGATTTAATTTCACTCTACGATCGTTTGTTAAAATTCAAGGATAAAAATGGCAATCATCCCATTATTACAGCAAATTTTTTGACGGCGAATCCAGATTTTGATAAAATTAAATCCTCTGGATTTACTGAATATTATTACGAAACAATTGATAAAACTTATGCAAAAAACACGGCAGAAGATTTAAATATGTTGGAGGTGATAAAAGATGGAATGTTGCAAAATATTTTCAGGCCGCAGTTTCATGGAAGAGAACATGTAAATGTTAACTTATGGATGAAGCAGTTGAGAAATCAAAATTCCGTATCATCGAAATCATTTGATTCTAGTGTTTATTGCTTAGATGATACTAGTATAAGCAAGAGGTCAAATTTAATGGCATCTTTTGACTATCAAACAGTTGAAGAAATCGAGGAAATTAACAACATTTTTGTTGACGGATTTCAGCATTTCGAACAATTATTTGGCTTCAAATCGAAATCTTTTATTGCCCCGTGCTATGTTTGGGGAGAACAACTTGAGAAAACGGCTTTTGATAAAGGGATAAAATTATTTCAAGGTATTTACAATCAATATATACCCAATCCACAAGGTGATAAATATCGTTTAAATTGGCATTTTAACGGCGCGCAAAACAAAAATGGCCAATTTTATTTTGTTAGAAATGCGTTTATGGAATTGTTTGAAAACGATAAAATAGACCATGTAGAGGCTTGCTTAAAACGAATGGAAATAGCATTCACCTGGGGGAAACCTGCCATAATTGGCATGCATAGGGTGAATTTTGTGGGTGGTTTGGAAATAAAAAATCGCCAGAATACACAAACCAAACTTGAAGAATTATTTAAAAAAATGTTAAAAAAATGGCCGGATATTGAATTTATTTCAACCGATCAATTAATCAATTATATTTAATGGCATTCGAAAACAAACACATTATTGACTTACAACCTTACAAAGTTGCCAGCCATAAAATTTGGGAAGTAGATCCAAACGACAGAAACACGGTATTGAAATTAGACTGGAATGAGGCTACAATACCACCGAGTCCGTTGGTGAAATCTAGAATCATGGAACTTGTAAGTGAATCTTCTTTTTATCAGTTTTATCCTTCAACTCATAGTGAAACTCTTCTTGCGAAACTTTGTGATTATGCTGGAGTTATGTCTGATAATCTTCAGTATTTCCCTAGTTCTGATAGCTTACATGAATACATCGCAACTGTTTTTTTAAGTGAAAAGGATACAGTACTCATGTTGGGACCTACCTATGATAATTTCAGGTTAACTTGTGAATCACATGGTGCGAAATCTTGTTATTTTAATTATGGCGATAATTTTGAATTAAATGAAGGCTTATTTGAGTCTGAAATTTCAAAATTGAATCCTAAATTGGTGTATATCTGTAATCCGAATAATCCAACCGGCAATTTAATTTCTGAATCTTATATAGAACATTTATTGAGATTATTTCCCAATTCATTGTTTCTGATTGATGAGGCGTATACAGAATTTAGTGGGCATTCTGTTAAAGATTTGGTGGTTCAATATGATAACATATTAATCACCAGAACTTTGTCAAAGGCGTTTGCTTTGGCAAATTTTAGAATTGGCTACTTAATTGCTCCAGCTGAAATCATTAAAAACATATCCAAGATAAGAAATCCCAAAAACTTTACAACATTTTCACAAGAAGCAACAATTGCTGCGCTTTCAGATGTACAATACATGCGTGATTATGTGGAAAATGTAAAATTGGCAAAAGGGAAATTTATTGACTTTCTCAGGGAAAATTATCAGCAAATTCAGCCGTATGATGGATTTGGAAATTTTATATTAATTAAATTTCCTAATGATAATTTGAAGGGGGCATTTCTGAACCACATGGAAAATAATAATATTTTTCTAAGAAATTTAACTCATAGTTCACTGTTGAATAATTGTTTGAGGATTACAATTGGTACAATTGAACAAATGCAAATTGTACAAAATAGAATAGCAGAATTTTGGTCAACTTTTCAAACAAAGATTTAATTTTATTCGATTTCTGTGAGACGTTGGTAGATTTCCAAACTGCCGACGCTTACGTTGATTTTGTGAGAAAGAACATTGATTCTCCCAGAATGCAATTTTTGGAATTCACACTGAAATTATTCAAAAAAATTAAAATTATTTCCCTCTGTTACAAATTTTTCCCTAATAAATCAATTGAAAAGAGATTGAAATTGTATCAATTGAAAGGATTAAACGAAATTATTTTAAAAGATTTAGCTGGTTTATTTTATTCTTTAGAAGTAAAACCAAATTTAATACCAGAAACCCTTGAATTAATGAATGACTGTATAAAAAAGAACTGTGAAGTAGTTCTAATTTCAGGGGGATATTCAATATATCTGCAACATTTTTGTAATGAATATCATATTAAAAAATTATACTCTACTGATGTAGCCTTTAGTGAAAATAAATGTAGTGGTAAAATATTGGGTTTAGATTGTTTGTTTGAGAATAAAGTAACTTTGATTGAAAATGGAGGATTAAACCTTAGTGACTATGAAACAAAAGTCGTGTTTACCGACAGTTCATCAGATCTTCCTTTACTTAATTGGGCCGATAAAGGTTTCGTTATTTCTAAAAATATTCCACAATCTTGGGCTACAGAGTTAAATTTTGAACAAATAATCTGGAGAAAATGAAACAAATATTTAGAGAATTAAAGTATAAAGGTATTTTTGGTTTTTACTTGTATATATTCATTGTTAAAGTATATAAAATTTGTGTCAATTATTCTATTTCCGATCGAAAGTATATCAGTCGTAAATTTAAATTTTATCATGGTTACGATTTAAATTGGAATAAACTTGAAACACTCAATGAAAAAATGCAGTGGTTTAAAATTTACGATCGTAATGAGCGTTATGTAGCTTTGTCTGATAAATTTAAGGCGCGTGATTTTTTTAAAAATAAATTTGGCGAAGAATATTTAGTGCCTTTGGTGTTAGAAACACAATGCGTTGAAGATTTGAATTTTGATAATTTTCCAGATTATCCGGTAGTTGTTAAAGCCAATCACGATTCTGGTAATTATCGCATTGTTAGAGATAAAAATGAAATTGATTTTAGAAAACTTCAAGTTGATGCCAAAGCTTGGTTGAAATTCAATTATTATTGGGAAGATCGTGAATGGCCTTACAAGCATATTGAACCAAGAATTGTGGTTGAAAAAATGCTTCAAACCAATGAAGGTAAAATCCCAAACGACTATAAATTGAATTGTTTTAATGGAAAAGTGGAATTTGTGTATGTATCTGTAGATCGTGAAGGTATTAATAAGAGAAATATTTACAGCAGGGATTGGGAGCCATTATATTTTACTTGGAATAAAAAATATTACGATCACAGCAATCTAAGAGGACCTGAAATTAAAGCGCCATCTACTTTTGCGAAAATGATTGAATTTGCTGAAATCATTGCCAAGGATTACCAATATGTGCGGGTGGATTTTTATGATGTAGATGGACACTTATATTTCGGTGAAATTACGCAATACCATGGCGGTGGATTTGATCAAATGTTGCCCAAAGAATGGGATTATAAATTTGGTAATATGATATCAATAAATGCCGATTAATTCAGCTAATTCCCCTTTAATTAGCGTATTAATGCCAATTTATAATGGAGTTGATACTGTTAAATTTGCTGTTTATTCACTGCAGCTTCAAACATATAAAAATTGGGAATTAATTGTTGTAAATGATGGTTCAACCGATGGGACCTTTGAATATTTAAATCAATTGGTGTTAATCGATAAGAGGTTCAAAGTCATACACTTATATAAAAACAAGGGCAGAGGATTTGCTAGAAATGTATGTTTAGACAATGCACATGGAGAATACATTGCATTTCTGGATGCCGATGATATTTACTTACCCAATAAATTGGAAAAGCAAGTTTCTTTTCTAATAAATAACCCTCAAATTACTTTGGTAGGTTGTGGAGTTGGAATAATGGATGTACAAGATAAAATCAAGTATGTTAGAGGTAACCTAGGGGGTGTTTTTCTGCATCAAGATCATCAAAATTTGAACTTTGTTGCCCCAAGTGTTATGTTTAGAAGAGCAGACTTAAATGGGTTAAAATATCATCCAAAGTTAGATGTTATGGAGGATGTTGACTTTTTTAATAGATTGTTGTTGAATAAGAAATATTCTAACATACAAGACATTATTTACTTATACGCTGAAATTGGATTAATTTCAAATTCGAAATTTTTAAAGTACTCATGGCATACCATAAAGTATTATTTATTTTTTGTAGGTCAAAAAATAACGTTGATAGGTTCGCTTGTGAAATCTATTTTTAATTTTTTCAGCAAATGTATTTTAATTCAATTCGTTGGTGTTGATTTTTTTCTTAAAAAGAGAAGCAGAATGATTGATGAGGAGTCACAATTATTGTTAGAAAATTATTTATCAGAAATTAGAAATAAAAGTTGAAAGTAGTATTTGTAACCACATCATTTTTAGTAGGAGGATTAGAGCGTTCTAGTGCGAATATTGCTAATTTTTTGTGCAATCAACCTGATGTGGAATTGGTTGTAATAACTCAGTATAAATTTAAACATTTCTACCATTTGGATGAACGAATTCGGATCGTAGAACCTGAATTTAAAAAAGATGGTATTTCTAAGTTATTGTATTACTTAAAAATAGTGTTCTTTTTTAGAAAATACTTGAAAATTGAAAAACCTGATGTTGTTCTCAGCTTTGGTGAGTATTGCAATTTTCAGGTTTTATTGGCTGGATTGAATCTCAATATTCCCATTGTTATTTCTGATAGGGCAAGTCCAATTTTGGAAATTGCTTTTCCAACCAACGTATTTCGAAAACTAACCTATCCTTGGGCATCTGGTTTTATTGCCCAAACCGATAGAATGAAACAATCGTTGAAATTGAAATTTGGAATCAAAAGTCCTATTCAGGTTATTCAAAATGCATTACGATCAGTACAGTTGTATCCAGAAATTAATCGAAGAAATCAAATTATTGCAGTTGGTAGAATCCATCCAATTAAGCAGTTCGATAAATTAATTGAAGCTTTTGAAAATGCTCAAACCAAAGATTGGGAGTTACTCATTATTGGTGATGGAGTAGATCGAGAAAAAATTCTGAACTTGATTGAAAAAAGTCCCAAACGAGCTTATATCAAATTTGAATCTAAAACATTAGAAATTGACAAACGATTTGCAGAGTCTAAAATATTTGTTTTAACATCGCAAAGTGAAGGATTTCCAAATTCATTGTGTGAAGCCATGGCAGCGGGACTTGTTTGTGTGAGTTTAGATATTGTAGCTGGTCCTCGTGAAATTATTCAAGACGGAATAAATGGAATATTGGTTCCGGAAAAGGACTTCAAAGAGTTAACCCAAAAAATTTCTCAAATTATAGAGGATGAATCAAGCTTTGAGCACTTGGGGACAAACGCATTAAAATTGGCAAATGAACTGTCAATTTCTAAAATTGGAAACCAATATTATGAATTTTTAAAAAGTCAAATCAAATAAACACATGAAAAATCTCAGCATACTCATTATATCGGTGTTTGGTAAGGTTAGGGAAGAGAGTAACGATAGGGTGAATAATTTGTATGATTTTTCTCCTTTTAAAACTAAAAAAATTGTAACCACTAATTTTAGTCATCACAACAAAGCCAAAAGGGTTGGTGAAGATATTCGAAATGTAGACTACATAAATGTCCCTCAATATTCAAAAAACTTGAGTTTAAAACGGATATTTAGTCATTGGGTTTTTGCGATAAAGCTATATTTTTATTTAAGAAAACTAACCGATAAACCAGATATCATTTATTGTGTTTTGCCTACTCCTAGCTCAGGATACATTGCGGGTTTATATGCCAAGAAACACAACATTACGTTTGTTACAGATGTAATTGATGTGTGGCCTGATGGATTATTTCCCATAAATTCAACCTTTAAAAAACTGCAGTTTTTGTTTAAACCTTGGGAATTGTTATCGGCTAAGGTCTATAGAATGTCTGACTTTATATGTGCTGCAAATCGAAGTTATGCTAAAATTGCCCGACAATATGTAGGGAATATTCCTGTGAAACATTTTTATCTTGGCACAAGTTTTGATGAAGATGAAAATAAAACCACCCAGTTAACGAAAATTACAAAGCCCGATGGAGAAATTTGGATTGCTTATGGTGGAAATTTAGGGCATTTATATGATTTTGATTTGATGATTGATGGAATAGTGGAAGCTGCAAAAATGACACAAAAGAAATTGCGATTTCTGTTGGTTGGAGGAGGTGTTTTAGAAAATGATCTAAGACAAAAACTGGCGTTAGTTAGTCATATCGAATACACAGTAACCGGGAATGTTGGTTATAATGAATTTATGGATTACATGCGAAGCAGCGATATCTGTTTGAATATTTTTAAATCAAATGCATTAATTTCAATGAGTTACAAGCTCTATGATTATTTTGCTGCAAAAGCATTTGTTATCAATAATTTAATTGGCGATGCCGATGAAATTATTGATGAGTTTGAAGTTGGATATACCGTAAATCAATCAAATTTTAGTTCTAAACTTGCTCATGCAATTGAACAATTACCGGAATTTGAGAAACACAAACAAGAAAAATTTAAAAAAGTGTACGACTTATTAGATCGTAAGAAAATTATACAATCAATCTACCAATTTATACAAAATGAAAACCGTTAAATTTGACTCTCAAAAACTTAACTTTAAAGCTAAATTCGAACAATTTTTGAATTTGGGATTACTCGAAAATTTAAATCTTGAAATTGAGGTTTTAAAACGTGAAAATGATCAAAAAACTCCAATCCATAAGGTTTATTATGAGTGGGCTAGAACAGAAGAATTCCAGGCTTTATATTTGGAATTATTAAGAGATTACGTGAAGCCTCTTTATGGTGGTGAACAAATTGTGTTTCAAAAAATTCCAACATTTAGGGTGGCATTCCCTCATAATATTGCCGTTGGTGAGTTTCACAAAGACAAAGCCTACAGAGACTTATCATGGGCAGAACAAGTAAAAGAAGACAATTTTTATTTGCCGTTTACAGACGCATTTGATACCAACACTATATGGGTAGAATCTGAAGAAGATAAAGGCGATTTTGCTCCAATGAATTGTGAGTATGGATGCACCATTCAATGGGATGGAAGCAATTTAATGCACGGTAACAAAATCAATGAAACAGGAAAAGCGCGCGTTAGCGTTGATTTTAGGGTTATCAAAATGTCGAATTATGTGCCAAGCACCAAAGGTTCTATCAACATGAATGTTGGTTTTGCAATTGGTGGATACTACGATGTCATCTAATTCTGTCTCAAAAATTTTGTACTTGTTTATCAAATCATTCTTTGATTTTGTTTTTGCTTTTATTCTTTTTACGTTCTCCATTCCAATTTGGTTGTGGTTGTTGATTAAGTTTAAATTTGACTTAAAAAAAATTATTTTTCTTCAACCAAGACCAGGTAAAAATGGGAAAATATTCAATCTTATAAAGTTTAAAACTATGACCGATGAAAAAGATGAAAACGGTAAACTTTTGCCGGATAGATTGAGGTTGACATCCTTTGGAAGGTTTCTTCGTGCTTCTTCGTTTGATGAATTACCACAAATGATCAATGTTATGATGGGTGATATGAGTTTAATAGGTCCGAGGCCGCTTTTGGTATCATATTTGCCTTTGTATAATGAACGACAAATGAGAAGACATGAGGTGAAACCGGGTATTACAGGATGGGCCCAAATAAATGGAAGAAATGAACTTTCTTGGACCGATAAATTCGAACAAGATGTATTTTACGTTGAAAATATATCGTTAAAATTAGATTTGAAAATATTTTGGGGAACAATTTTAAACGTTGTCTCTCGTCAAGGTATCAGTGGAGAAGGAACTGAAACAATGACACCATTTACAGGAAATAATTGATCATGATGAAACCAATTTTAATTTATGGCGCTGGGGGTTTTGGTAAAGAAGTTGCTTGCTTAATCAATGAAATTAATGAAATTGAACCCACATGGGAAATTTTAGGTTATATCGACGATGGAGTTAATCCGGGTACCGAAATTAAATATGGCAGTGTTTTGGGGGGATTGGATTATTTGAATCAACAACCTTCCGAAATTGCTGTCGTTTTTTCAATTGCCAATGCCATTATTTTGGAAAAAGTTGTCTCTAAAATTACCAATCCGTTGGTCTATTTTCCCAATATTATATCGCCAGGGGTAAAGTTTTATGACACTCCTTCCTTTCAACTTGGACGCGGAAATGTAATTTCAAATGGTTGCAGATTTAGTTGTGACGTGAAAATTGGCGATTTCAACCTCTTCAATGGCTTTGTGGCATTAGGTCATGATGTTCATGTTGGAAGTTTCAATATTTTTAGTCCCTCTGCTAGATTGTCTGGTTCAGTATTTGTGGGGGACAAAAACTTCTTCGGGGTGAATTCTATTGTACTGCAAGGTATTAAAATTGGCAATCATACAAAGATTGGTGTAATGAGTGTACTGATGAAAGATACAAAAGATGGATATTTGTATTTCGGAAATCCAGCACGAAAATTAACAGAACAATGAGTTTTTTAAACATTTCAAATGTTAAAATTGCAGGAATTGCCTCCTGTGTCCCTCAAGAAAAAATTGAGAATTTAAATGCTGCAATTTTTGATTCACCAGAGGAAGCGCAGCGATTTGTAGATACAACAGGCATTAAAAAACGACGTGTAGTTGGCAATCAGCGAATTTGTACATCTGATTTGTGTGTTCAAGCGGCAGAAAAATTGTTGTTGGAATTAAATTGGTCAAAGGAGGAAGTTGATTGTTTAATTTTTGTAACGCAAACACCGGATTATATTTTACCAGCCACTTCGTGCATCATTCAAAACAGGTTGGGATTGTCTAAAGATTGTTATTCTTTGGATATATCTTTGGGTTGCAGTGGATGGGTTTATGGATTATCGGTTATTGCATCTTTGATGCAAAGTGGCATGTTTAAAAAGGGTTTATTGCTTGTTGGCGATACAACCACGGTTACCAAATCGGCCAAAGATAAAAGTACCTTTCCGCTATTTGGGGATGCTGGTACTTGCACATCGTTGGAATTCCAACAAGGTGCTGCGAATATGTATTTTCATTTCGGTACCGATGGGTCTGGTTTTGAATCTATTATGATCAAAGATGGTGGATTTAGACATCCATTTTCGGAAGAGTCATTAAAAGAGAAAGAATTTCCTAATGGAATCATTAGAAATGACTTACAAAGTATATTGAATGGTGCAAATGTATTTACTTTTGGCATTGGAAGGGCACCAAAATCTGTTAAAGCATTGTTGGAAAAGTTTGATTTAGAGCTAGAAAACGTTGATTACGGATTGTTTCATCAGGCAAACATGATGATGAATGAAAAAATTCGAAATAAACTTGGCTTGAGCCCAGAAAAAGTACCTTATTCAATTGATGAATTTGGGAACACATCTTCGGCTTCAATTCCGTTAACCATGAACTATAAATTGTCTGAAAATTTGAAAAACAGCAAAAATAAATTCATTGCGTGTGGTTTTGGTGTGGGATTGTCGTGGGGAAGTGTTTATTTTGAAACAGATAAAATTATTTGTCCTGAAATTCAGGAATATAAAAATTAAAAAAATGGAACAAAACTTTATTAAACTTTTTGCAGAAACTTTAGAAATTGAAGATAGAGAAATTTCTTTAAACGATACATTTAGAGATTACCCTGAGTGGGATTCATTGGCATTACTTTCGGTAATTGCCATGATAGATGATGAATATGATGTGATCATCGAAGGCAATGATTTTGCTGAATTAAAAACAATTGGCGATTTGATTGAAGCCATTCAAAAAGCAAAAGAATAATTTGGCAATATTAAAATTTAACGGTGTTGGAATAACGGCAATGGCTGGTGCTGTTCCGAAGAACATTGTTAAAAATTTGGAATATACCACCTTTTTCAACGAGCAAGATGTTCAAGAAATCGTTGAAAAAACAGGAATATTTGAAAGGAGATTTGCTCCTGAAGGAATGTGTGCAAGCGATTTGTGCTTTGCAGCGGCAGAACAGTTAATCTCAGACAATAAGATTGACAAATCTGAAATAGATTTGCTCATTTTTATCTCTCAGACGGCTGATTTTAGGATGCCGGCAACTGCTATACTTTTACAAGATAGGTTGGGACTGTCGAAATCCACAATGGCTTTTGATATAAGTTTGGGCTGTTCAGCGTTTGTTTATGGTTTGTCGGTGGTTTATTCTTTGATGGAAAGGAGTGGTTTCCGAAAAGCTTTAATTTTAGACGGTGAAACACGTTCAAGAATTTACCATCCTAAAGATCGAAAGACGGCTTTTTTATTTGGGGATGCTGGAGTTGCAGCTTTAGTAGAAAGGGATGAGAAATTTGGAGATAGCTTTTTCTCTTTGGGAAGCGACGGTTCCAAATCTCAACTAATTTCGATGAAAGCGGGAGGCTATCGATATCCGAGTAGCGTTGAAACTTTAACGGAAAAGGTGATTGATGAGTTTGGCAATATATCAACTGATGAACATGGAAGAATGGATGGTGGAGAGGTGTTTAATTTTGTTTTGAAGGAAATTCCAAGCCATGTAAAAGAATTACTGTTGGAATCGAAAATGAGTCAAGATAGCATTGACTTTTTTGTATTTCATCAAGCCAATTTGTTTATGAATGGTTATTTGCAAAAAAAGTTCAAAATTGAAGATTCGAAATTTCCATTATCAATAAGTAAGTTTGGAAATACTTCTTCCGTATCTATACCCTTGACCATTGTAAGTGAGTTAAAAAACAAATTATCGGGTCACAATCAATTGTTGTTATGCGGATTTGGAGTGGGTATGAGTTGGGCAAGTTGTGTCATAAACACGAATGAAATTAGAATATCTCAATTATTAGAAATATGAGTCATCCATTTGATTTAACAGGTAAAAGAATATTGGTTACAGGCGCTTCATCGGGAATTGGAAGGGCCGTTGCAATTGAATGCAGCAAAATGGGTGCTGAGATGATTTTGCTTGGTCGAAATGAAGAAAGATTACAGGAAACATTATCACAATTGACTCAAGTTAGCGGAAATCATCATTTTTTTTCGATGGATTTATCTGGAGAATTGAATTTTGAACTTTTACAAAATTTAATTGATACAACTGGTAAACTTGATGGATTGGTAAATTGTGCTGGTATTACTTCAACATTACCAATCAAAAGCATTACAAAGAAAAGGCTCACGGAAATTTTTGAAATCAATGTATTCGGTGCTATTGAAGTTTCTAGGTGGTTTACAAAAAAATCGGTTGTTAATGAGGGTGGTGGTTCCATTATTTTCATGACTTCTATCATGGCAAATGTTGGTGAAGTAGGTAAAACTTTGTATTCAATGTCTAAAGGGGCATTGTTGTCAGGAATGAGGTCGATGTCATTGGAGCTGGCGCCAAAAAAAATTAGGGTAAATGCAATTTCACCGGGTGTAGTTTATACACCAATGGTTGAAAATGGTGTGTATGCACAAGACCCTAAATTATTTGAAAATGTATTGATGAAACATCCATTAGGCATAGGTGAAGTAAATGATGTTGCGAATGCAGTTGTTTATTTTATGAGTGATGCATCAAAATGGGTTACAGGCACCAATTTTATCATTGATGGTGGCTATACTGCCGGTAAATAGGCAATTTGTTATAAAATGTTATACGTTTAACACATCTTTTGAACATTATTCCTCGTTAATATTAAAAACCGAGAATTAACTTTGTGTTCACAAACAAAATGATGTCATTCACTAAAGAAAGTATAAAATTAAAGTTTGGCAAGGTTATTGTTTCATTGAACACAAATATGAAAATCTTAAACTTAATCAGCAATTTGAATTCGCAACTAAATATGGCGAAAATGGAATTGATTGATTTCTTCAATTATACTTATGGCACTCAAGAATCTTCTCAAAAATAAATTAAACTTAAAATCAATTGAATTAGAATCTGAAGTTGGTAATGCTACTTCAGAGAGAATTTGGCTATCATCTCCGCACATGAGTGGCGATGAACAGAAATACATTTCTGAAGCATTTGCAACCAATTGGATAGCCCCTTTAGGATCTAATGTTGATGGTTTTGAAAATGACGTTTGTGAATATACTGGAGCAAAGCATGCTGCTGCATTGTCGTCAGGTACAGCTGCCATTCATTTGGCTTTAAAATTGTGTGGTGTAGGTCAAGACGATTACGTAATTTGTCAAAGTTTTACTTTTGTAGCTACTGCAAATGCAATTTTGTATGAAAAGGCTATCCCAATTTTTGTAGATTCTGAATCTGATACTTGGGGAATGGATCCCAAATTAATGGAAAAAGCCATTTTACATTGTATCTCTTTGGAGAAAAAGCCAAAAGCAATCATTCCCGTTCATTTATATGGTATGCCTGTAAAAATGGATGAAATCATGGAAATCGCGAACAAATACAAAATCCCCGTAATTGAGGATGCGGCCGAAGCTTTGGGCTCTACAATTAATGGTAAAAAGTGTGGAACTTTCGGCGATTATGGTGTTATTTCATTCAATGGAAATAAAATCATCACCACTTCAGGTGGAGGTATGTTATTGTCGGATTCAAAAACAAGAATTGAAAAGGCCAGATTTTTAGCCACTCAAGCAAGAGATATTGCTCCACATTATCAACATAGTGAAATGGGTTTCAATTACCGTATGAGTAATGTATTGGCTGGTATTGGTCGTGGACAAATGGAAGTAATTGATCAAAGGGTTCAACAGAGAAGGGCCAACTTTGAATTTTACAAAGAGGCTTTTTCGGAAATTCCTGGAATTTCATTTCTTGAAGAACTATGTGATTATAAGAGTAATAGATGGTTAACCATCATACTTGTAGATCCAAAGTTAACAGGTGGTATAACAAGTGAAAACTTAAGGTTGGCATTAGACGCTGAAAATATTGAATCACGTCCTTTGTGGAAACCAATGCATATGCAACCTTTGTTTGAAAAACATCCTTATTTTGGGAATGGTGTAGCTATGAAATTGTTTAAAACTGGACTTTGTTTGCCTAGTGGGAGTAATTTAAGTAAAGCAAACTTGGAAAGAGTTGTAAATGTAATCAAAGCACAACTTAAATAATTTTATTTTCTAACAAAACCAATGTAGATTTGTGATTCCTAATTTTAGGAATGTAATCAATGTCAATTAATAAAACTGCAATTGTAATAGGTGCTGGTCCGGCAGGTTTAACCGCTGCATATGAACTAGCAAAAAAAGGTGCAAAGGTTACTGTTATAGAGTCTACGGGGTCTGTTGGCGGGATGGCAAAGAGTTTTGAACTTTTTGGCCAAATTGTGGATTGTGGTCCACATCGATTTTTTTCAAGCGACAAGATTGTGAATGATTTGTTTCATGAAATCGTTCAGGATGATTATACATTAGTAAACAGACTTACAAGGATATATTATAAAAATAAATTTTTTGATTATCCTTTGAAGTTGGGCAATGTACTCAAGAATTTAACACCAATTGAAATTATAGGAATCCTTTGGAGTTATGCAGTACAACGGGTATTTGGCAAAAAGAAATTAGAAACATTTGAAGACTGGGTTACTGATAAATTCGGAAAACGATTGTTTCAAATGTTTTTTAAAACTTACTCTGAGAAATTATGGGGAATTAGATGTGATCAAATTGACTCTGATTGGGCCGCACAACGTATCAAGAAACTATCGTTATATGAAGCAGTGAAAGCTGCAATTTTTGGCAATAAAGGCAATAAACATAAAACATTAGTTGATCAGTTTGCTTATCCTAAAAATGGAACAGGTGAAGTTTATGAAAAAATGGCTTCAGCCATCGTGAAAATGGGCGGCAACATTATTTACAATACCAAAATTGCTTCGATAAATGTAGATAATCAAAAGAATATCACATCAGTTGTTGATGCAAATGGACAAGAATATTTGGCTGATCACTATATTTCAACTATGCCTTTAACCCTTTTGCTACAAGGAATGTCGGTCATTGATCAGAAGGTATTAGAAACATCTAAAAAGTTATATTTTAGAAATACAACTTTGGTTTACTTAGAAATTGATTCAGATAAATTATTCCCTGATAATTGGATTTATGTGCATTCTCCAGAGGTAAAACATGGTCGTATAACCAATTTTAGAAACTGGTGTCCAACGATTAACAAAGATAAAAACACCACAATTTTATGTTTGGAGTTTTGGAGTTTTGATCATGAAGAACTTTGGGGATATTCAGACGATCAATTAACTGAATTGGCATCAAAGGAAATACGAACATTGAACTTAATTAACCGTGATGCTGAAATTTTAAATACTGCAGTGGTTAGAATTCCAAAATGTTATCCAGTTTATGAAACAGGATATATGGATAATTTACAACCTGTAATTGATTATTTGAAGGAATTCAACAACTTACATCCAATAGGAAGGTATGGTTCGTTTAAATACAACAACCAAGACCATTCTATTTTGATGGGAATTTTAATAGCCAGACAACTTGAAACTGGAAGAGATCAAAAATTGTGGGATATCAATACAGATTCTGATTACCAAGAAGAAACTGAGATAAACCTAACTGGTTACAACGTGTAAATATTGGTATAAATCTTTTAAAAAAATAAAGCCCTCGATTTCGAGGGCTTTATTTTTTTATGCATCAATCTAAATTTGGTTAACTTTGCTCTGATATGCAAATTTCAATAATTGCGGCAATTGGTGAAAAAAATGAGTTAGGGGCTAACAATGATTTACTTTGGCACTTACCCATTGATTTTAAATGGTTTATACAAAACACGAAGGGAAAACCTGTTCTAATGGGCAGAAAAACCATGGAGAGTTTGGGTAAGCCTCTTAAAAATAGAATGAACATTGTTTTAAGCAGATCAGAAAATCCATTAGAAGATGGCTTTCACTTGGTTCATACAATTGATGAGGCATTTAAGTTGGTGGATTCATCACAAAATACCGAGCTGATGATCATTGGAGGAGCTCAAATTTATGAACAAACCATTTCATTTTGTGACAGATTGTTTTTAACGCATGTGAAAGCGGAATTTGAAAATGCCGATACATTTTTTCCGAAAATAGATATGAATCATTGGAATTGTATTTTCACTGAAGAACACAAAGCAGATGAACAACATGCCTTTGATTATATTTTTTGCATCTATGAAAAAACATCAAAAAATTGAAATTTAATAAGTTAATATTAATTATTTTCATTTTTTATTCATTTTTCACTTCAAATTTGAGGGGTCAAGTCATTGTTCCTCAAAAAAATAATTCAGATTCAATTAGTACCCTCATCATAGATGGTTTGAAACGAACCAAATCAATTACAATTTTTAGGGAGTTAAATTATGAACCCAACAAAAAATTATTTGTCAATGATTCATTGCTAAATAGATGGGAACTGCGTTTGAGTTCGTTAAATTTATTTACTGATGTGGAATTTATTCGAAACAATGATACGCTTAAAATTACGGTGATAGAGGAGTTCTACTATTGGTTAAATCCAGTTGGCGGATTTGCCGATAGAAATTTCCACAATTGGTTGTTAAATCCGAAGGCCAATCGGCTGTATTTTGGTGGAGATTTCCTGTTTTATAATTTATTTGGTTTAAATCATACCTGTACATTAACATTTGTTGGTGGTTTTAACCAACAAATTGGGTTAGGGTATGAATGGCCCAATTCAAAATTTGGTGATGGATGGATGGGGAAGGCAAAATTTTTATATTCCCGTAACCACGAAGTGTGGCTTAAAACGGAGAACAATCAAGTTGTTTTTTATCAGATTGAACCTTTGTATGCACAACAACTTACGAGTGGTAGTTTAAAATTGAGTAAAAAATTATCGTATGAAAATAGTGTTGAAATTGGTAATACTATAGATTTTTATAGAATTGATCCTTCTGTATTTTACCAAAATCCAGATTATTTGGGTGGCGATAATGAATTAACTATGAATACGTTAAATGTTGGTTATGTGTATGATTCTAGAAATCAAAAACATTATCCTACATCTGGTAATGAGTTAAAAATGGGTATTGATTTTCAACAGCTTACTTCTAGAAATACAGATTTGCATTTCGTGGAAACTGTGTATTTGAAATTGAGGAAATTCAAAGAATTACTTCCAAAAACTTCTATGGGATTTTTAATTTCAGGACAATATAAATTTGGGAAATTAAATTATTTACAAAACCGACAATTGGGATATAATGGGGAATATGTGAGGGGATATGAACAATATGTTTTAGATGGTGCGGGTTTTTTCTTAACCAAAATTTCGGTTCGGTATAAATTGATGGATAAAAAATTGAAATTTCAATCGAAAAACAAATTGAACAATTATTCAACTGCTCCACTTTCTATTTGGTTTACAATATTTAACGATAATGGACGGATATTGACACCCTATAAAAATCCGGATTTCTTGGGCAATACACTTCAAACTGAATGGTTGAATTCTGTAGGTTTTAGTATAGATGTTTTGGCATATTACGATCTATTGACTAGATTTGATGTAACAAGAAATCATTTTGGCAATTGGATTTTTAATTTATCCTTCAAACATGCCATTTAAACTATGAAAATCGGGGTATATGCAAAATCAGTGAGGGATCCCAAACATCGGGATGCATTGGCGAATTTGATTTTAACTTTGCATAATCGTGGACATCAAATATATTGCCCACCTTCACTGGAAGATTTTATTTACATGCAGGTGTCCAACACAATTATCCCTCATGTTTTTGATTATTTCACTAAGGAAACTGCTACTATTGATGTGCTCATTAGCGTGGGTGGTGACGGAACAATTTTAGACACTCTTCAGTTTGTAAGAGATAGTAAAATCCCAGTTTTATCTATCAATACAGGTAGGCTGGGTTTCCTTGCGGGTGTGGCAACCGAAGAGCTGGAATTTGCTATTGATGAATTGGAAAAGGGGAATTATTTCTTGGAATCTAGAAGTTTGTTGCACATGGAGTCGAATCAAGAAATATTTGATTTTAACTATGGCTTGAATGATTTTGTGATTCACAAAAAGGAAACGTCTAGCATGATTGTGGTGCATACTTATTTGAATGGTGAATTTTTAAATAGTTATTGGAGTGATGGATTGATTGTTTCTACACCTACAGGTTCTACAGGTTATTCTTTGAGTTGTGGCGGACCTATAATTTTCCCCAAAAGCGATAGTTTTGTAATTACACCAATTGCTCCTCACAATTTGAATGTTCGACCGGTGGTGGTGAGTGATGATGTTGTAATTTCTTTTGAGATTGAAGGAAGAGCTAGTAGTTATTTGGCAAGTTTGGATGCCCGTTCTCAAAGCATTACTGGCGATGTAAATATGGCGGTTAAAAAGGCGGATTTTACACTGACCTTGATGAGATTGACCAATGTAAATTTTATGGATACTTTGAGAAGTAAATTAAATTGGGGTTTTGATAAAAGAACAGAGGTTGAATGAGGAAATTTTGTGCAATTTTATTGATCATATTTTGTGCCAATTCTCAACTGAATGCACAAATACCAAATTTTAATAGTCCAGTTCGTTTAGATGTTGCACAATGGAACATAGAATGGTTTGGTGATGCATCCAATGGTCCTTCAAATCAAACTACACAGCTCAATAATGCCATTCAACTCATTAAAGGCATGAATGTTGATTTGATGTCATTGTGTGAAATCAGTGATTCTGTATACTGGGGTAAATTATTGGCTGCTTTGCCAGAATATACTGGTGTAATAAGCACTTGGAGTCAAACTCAAAAGACATCTCTCATCTTTAAAAATGATCAATTTAAATTGCTTTACGCCAAAAATATTTTGAGTCAGTATGAAGCAGATTTTGCCAGTGGAAGAACACCTTTGGAAGTTGCGTTAGAAAGAAAAATACAAGGTAAAACAGATACAATTTATGTTTGGGTAATCCATTTAAAAGCCAATATTGGCACAACTACACAAAAGTCGGAAGCCTACAACAAAAGATATAATTCGAGTGTTTATCTAAAAAACTATGTAAATCAATACTTTAGAAATAAAAAGGGATTGATAATGGGCGATTGGAATGATGACTTCGATAAGAGCATTTTTAATAACAACACCAGTCCATTTGTGAATTGGAGAGATGATGCAAATTATCTAGTTCCAACCTATCAATTGAGCCTAAAAAGTCAGCGAACTACTGCATCTTACACGGATGCAATTGATCATATCGCGGCAACCCCAGGGTTGAAAAATTATTGGGTCAAGGATTCGGTTCAAGCATTTTATGCAAATGCTTATATTGGCAGTTTTTCTTCAAATACTAGTGATCATTTTCCAGTTTTTACACGGTTTTACAATGAGATTCAACTGCCGTCTTCTGTTCATGAAATTACCAAATTTCAAGATCCAAAGTTTGTGAATCAAAAATGGGAGGGCAGTGAAGAACTCTTGGATTCAAAAATTCAAGTATATAATTTTCAAGGAACATTGATTTTTGAGGGACAATGGGCAAAGTTTTGCCCTCCTTTGGGTATCCCTATGGCCATTTTATATAAACAGAATAACGTAACCTCTCATTCTGGTTGGTTGTTGTTTTAAATTATTCAATTTTCAAATTAAAGTGTTATTTTTACACTTAGTATGAAAAGAGGTTTTATTTTATTTACTGTCTCTATATTTTTAAATTCGTTGTTTGGGCAAAATGAATATGCACAAGATTTCTTCAAACCCATTAACCTTGGTATTGGAAAGACTCAAATTTGTCTCGGTGATTTTTTTCCTGGCGCAAAAATAAAAAATGTTACAATCGATAAACGCACAGGTTATTCAATCATTGATAGAAGAGAAGATACGATTACGGTTTCAAAAAGTGTGAATCATACAAATCCGATGGCCCTTTTGGATGTTCTTGTATCAAATAATGGTATAGATAAAGTCTTTTCAATTCCTGTAAAAAAAAGTTCAAAACGTTTACTGAATTTTACATTTTCGGATCCCAAACATACATTGAAACAAGTTCAAATCAAGGGTACGTTTAATGCTTGGAATGCGGGTAGTTTAAATTTGAATTTTATTGATGGACAATGGGTTGGGAATGTGTGGGCATCTGATGGAATTCATCAATATGTTTATGTATTGAATGGTACCAAAGAAGTTAGAGACCCAAATAATAAAGATTCAGTAAGTAATGGAATGGGGTCGTATAATTCAAAATTATCGATTGAAGCAAAGTCTATTAGCTTAAAAACTTACTCTTTTTCTCATCAGGGCAATGATTTGAAGTTGTTTTTAGAATCCGATATATTAAACGGGTTAAAAAAGGATGCTTTCAAAAATATCGGTGTGATTGCTTTATACAATGATGAACGAATTACGAAAACCATGGTCAACAAAAAAATGAACTCACAAACTCAGACTTGTGAAAACAGTATAGTTGAAATTCAAGTTCCTTCAAAGGCAAAAACGGAGAACCTCGGATATATAAGGGTATGGATATATAAAGTTGGCACTAATGAAATAAGTGACGAAGTTTTGGTGCCTCTAAATCATGGTGAAATGATTAAAAATGCATCACAATTATCCTTTAAAGACCCTCGTACATTGATTATTTACAATCCAATGATTGATCGTTTTAACGATGGTAATCCAAAGAACAATAAGCCATTGAATCGTTCGGATGTAAATTCAAAGGTTGATTTTTGGGGAGGAGATATTGTTGGAATCACACAAAAAATCGAGGATGGTTATTTTAAAAAGCTGAATATCAATACACTATGGGTTTCTCCAGTTGTAAAAAATCCGGAAGGACCTTGGGGTGAATGGAAAAATCCAAATACAAAATTTAGTGGTTATCACGGTTATTGGCCAATTTCTTCAACTGAAACAGATTCAAGGTTTTGTACGAAACTTGAGCTTGAAACATTTATTAAAACCGCGGAAAAAAATGGAATCAACGTTTTGTTGGATTATGTGGCTCACCATATTCATCAAGATCATCCATTATTCAAAAATCACCCTGATTGGTATACCCCTTTATATTTGCCTGATGGAAGTAAAAACACAGAGAGATGGGATGATCACCGTTTAACCACTTGGTTTGATGATTTCATGCCAACTTTCAACTTTTTCAAACCTGAAGTAGTTGAAGCAATGACAGATAGTGCGGTTTGGTGGATGCAGAATTATCCAATTTATGGATTTAGGCATGATGCTACCAAACATATTCCCGATGTTTTTTGGAAATCACTCACTAAAAAAATTAAAACCAGGGTCCTTATCCCTCAAAAAAGAACAAGTTATCAAATTGGTGAAACCTATGGGAGCCCAGAATTAATAGGCTCATATATTGGTTCAGATTTGTTGGATGCTCAATTTGATTTTAACTTATATGATGCTGCAGTTGCCACATTTAAGCAACCCAACGGAAACTGTAAAAACTTAGCAGATATTATCAACGACAGCAAGAAAAATTACGGATCTCACCATACAATGGGCAATATTACTGGCAATCAAGACAGGCCTAGATTTATTTCATTGGCAGATGGAAGTTTGAAAGATGGAGAGAATTTTAAGCAAGTTGGATGGGACAGGAAAATCGAAATTCAAGATGTTCAAGCGTATCAAAGATTGCAAAATTTATTGGCGCTGATGGTTGCTGTTCCTGGAGTTCCAGTTGTTTATTACGGTGATGAAATTGGAATGCCCGGTGCCAATGACCCAGATTGTAGAAGAATGATGCGATTTGGAGGCGAGAAAGATCCGAGGAATACAAACGAACAATCAAATTTCAATATTTCTACTTCCCTTTTAAAGTTGAGAAAATCTGAAATGAGCTTGCTCTATGGCGATTGCGAAGTGGTAAGTTTAAATGAACATTTATTAAAAGTGGAAAGAAACTACTTTGGTGATAAATTGACATTTATCTTCAATACTTCTAATCAATTTAAAAACATAGATCAAACGCTGGTTAAAAAATCAACCAAGATAATGTTAATTGAGAATGATGAATTCAAACCCAAACCTATAGAGCAAGTTAGGGTTATTGCACCAGAGAGTTTTATTATTTTGAGGGATTAAACCAGCGTAACAACGGTTATTTCTGGGTAAATACCCATTCTTCCTGGGTAACCTAAGTAACCAAATCCGCGGTTCACATAAAGGTGCTGGTTGTTTTCAGTATATAAATCCATCCACTCTGGATAAATATATTTTGCCGGACTCCAACGGTAAAATGCGGTGTCTATTCCAAACTGCATTCCATGGGTATGTCCTGCGAAGCTTAATTTGATATCGGGTTTATGATTTAAAACTTGTTGACGCCAATGAGTTGGATCGTGGCTTAACAACAATTTTACAGGAATGTCTTCGGTACCTTTGTATGCTTTCTCAAGGTTACCATATTTAGGAAATCTTCCAACATTGCTCCAGTTCTGTATGCCTAAAATGGCAATTTTTTGTCCGTTTCTTTCAATGATTCTATGTTCGTCCATTAAAAGATCCCATCCAAGTGATTTGTGGTGTTGAAGAATTTGGTTGAAATTTTCAATTTTAGCTGCATCAGACTCCCATTGTGTATAATCTCCGTAGTCGTGATTTCCCATGGTTGAAAACACTCCCATCGGTGCTTTTATTTTGTTGAATACATCAATCCAAGGCTCTACTTCCTTAGACGTATCATTTACCAAATCTCCGGTAAAAAACACCATATCGGCGTTTTGTTGGTTGATTAAATCTATACCTTTTTTTACGGCTTCTCTATCCCAAAAACTACCGGAATGAATATCTGAAATTTGTACAATTTTTAATCCTATAAAAGCCTCAGGTAGTCCATCAATTTTAATGGTTCTTTTTCTCACTACGTAATTGTGTGCTCCTTTAAAAATCCCCCAAATAGCTGAACTGATAAATAAACCTCCAAGACCAAGACCTATGTAATGCAAAAACTTCAATCTTGAAATTCCATGTTCAACCTGAGTTTGTGGTTGTTTATCTTTTGTGAAATACAGATGAATAAAACGCAAGAATCTTTGGATATCATCTATCAATAAGAAAAGAACATATAGTACTTTGGCAACAAGAATGAAAAGCATAAATGCTCCAATAAATTTACCCAAATGGCCGCTTGGTTTCATGTTAACAAACAAACCTAAAGCGAACATTGTATAGATTAGAAAGTTATAGCCCCAATAAATAGATCTTACGATTTTGAAAGTTTTTTCTGATGTATTTTTTAGTAAAAATTTTATTCCTTGCCAAACGTATAAATCAATGGAAATGAAAATCAAAAAAAAGATATAGGGTGCGAAGAGTTTACTTTTTAGCATTGAGATGCGAAATTACGAATTGAATTTTGTAACGTTTTAAATTCATCGTTAAAATGTCTAAAAAGTTGGTTCAATGACAATCTTCAATAATTTGTTTATTTTTGAAAATATGCAAAAAATAGTGGGTTTTTTATTTGCAATTATTGCAAATTTTGGATTAACTGCACAAACGGATGTAGATCAAGTACTGAAAAGTATGCCATTGCGCAATCTTGGACCAGGAGCAATGAGTGGAAGAATAACAAGCATTGCAATTCCTAGAAATTCTGCTTCGATGAACTATCAGAACATCATTTATTGCGGTGCTGCAAGTGGTGGGGTTTGGAAAAGTGAAAATTGCGGGGTGTCGTGGAGGCCAATTTTCGACGACATGGATATTCAAAGTATTGGTGCTATTGCCATTGATCCACAGAATGCCAATATTGTATATGTTGGAACTGGTGAAGGAAATCCGAGAAACAGTCACAACAGTGGGAAAGGAATTTATAAGAGTTTAGACGGGGGAAAAACATGGAAGTTTTTGGGTCTAGAGGGAACAAAAACCATTCACCGAATTTTAGTTAACCCGCAAAATACCAATCAGATTTTTGTTGCGTCAATGGGTAGTATTTGGGGTGGCAATGAAGAACGCGGCGTTTTTCGCAGCGATGATGGCGGTGCAACTTGGAAAAAAGTTTTGTATTTAAATCCTACAACTGGATGCGGTGAATTGGTTATAGATCCAAATTACCCCAATAAGCTTTTCGCTTGTATGTATGATTTTGAAAGAAAACCTTATACTTTCAGGAGTGGTGGAAAGGGAAGTGGCATCTATGTATCTCACGATTGGGGAAGTACTTGGGAAAGATTGGGTGTTAAAAATGGGTTACCCAAAGGCAATATTGGTCGATCAGGTTTGGCTATTAGCCAAAGCAATCCAAATCGACTATATGCAATTGTTGAAACTGAAAAAAACACATTATATAGAAGCAATGACGGGGGTAAAAATTGGGTTAAATTGACTCAAAATACCAATATTGGGAATAGACCTTTTTACTATGGTGAAATCTATGTTGATCCACAAAACGAAAATCGGGTTTATTCCATTTGGAGCCAAATTTCAAAAAGTGAAGATGGTGGTAAAACTTGGGAAATATTAGCTGACTGGGGACATATTCATCCGGATCATCATGCATTTTTTGTGCATCCTGATAATCCCAAATTTATTGTGAATGGCAATGATGGTGGACTCAATATTTCAACTGATGCGGGCAACACGTGGAGATTTGCGGAGAATATTCCTGTTGGTCAATTTTATCATGTGAATGTTGACAACAATATACCGTATAATGTTTATGGTGGACTTCAAGACAATGGTAGTTGGGTAGGTCCAGGATTTACATTTAATCATGGGGGAATTCAAAATCATGAATGGCAAGAGTTGTTATTTGGTGATGGATTTGATGTGGTGCCAATTGAAAACAATTCTTCGGAAGGTTATGCCATGTATCAAGGGGGTAATGTATATCATTATAACTTGAAAACACAGAAAAATACTTACATAAGACCTGTACATCCAACAGTGAAAAATTTAAGGTTTAATTGGAATGCAGCCATATCAACCATACCAGGTCGTCCCAATTCACTGTATTTTGGAAGTCAGTTTTTACATGTTAGTCATGACAAAGGGTTGAATTGGCAAATAATTTCATCTGATCTTACAACCAATGATACTTCAAAATTACATCAAGAAAAAAGTGGAGGAATTACAATTGATGCCACTGGAGCGGAAAATTATTGCACCATTATTTCCATTGCACCAAGTTTAATGAATCCTACTGAGAAAATTCTAGTTGGTACGGATGATGGAAATGTTCAAATGACCGTTGATGGAGGTAAATCATGGCAAAATTTAACAAAAAACATCATAGGATTGCCGAAAAACTCATGGATATCAATGATCTACTTGGATTCCAATAAATCAAAGATATTGAATTCAACCGCTAAACCGGGATTGGTTTTTGAACCAATAGTGGAGGATATTTGGGTTGTTGCCAATAATTACCGTCAAAACGATTGGAATCCATACTTATTCAAATCTGCAGATGGAGGTAAAACATGGAAATCAATGATCAATTCAACAGTAAAAGGTCATTGTTTATCAGTCTTGGTGGATCCACTGAATGCGAATTTGGTATTTTTAGGGACAGATCAGGGGCTTTGGATTTCGCTAGATGGCGGTATTAATTGGAAAAAATGGAGTAAATTTCCATCTTGTCCGGTTCAGGACATTAAATATCAGTTCTCCGAGTCTGATTTGATTTTAGGAACTTTTGGTAGGGGAATTTGGGTAATTGACGACATTTCTATGCTGCGCAATTACACTAAAAATATAATGTATAAAGAGCCTTTAAGAATATTGTCATCGAATCATGGTTATGTTGTTGACTATAAGCAATCAGCAGGAATGAGATTTGGAGCTGATGGTGTTTGGACGGCACCCAATAAACCTTATGGTTGTAATGTGAGCTTAGCAGTAAATTGTGAAAAGAAAAATGATGAGTGGATAAAAAGGGAATTTGAAGGGTTGGTATTCAATGAAGAAGGCAAAAAGATTAGAACCCACAAGTTTGCATTCGACAGTTCGGGAATTTATAGAATTCAATGGAGAATGATAGAAGATGGTTTTTATTTCCCTACTCATGCGAACATCAAAAAAGATGAGACATTGCCTGCTGGAAGGACAGTAAAACCTGGGAAATATAAATTGGTGATTCTACATAAAAATCAAAGAATGGACAGTACTTGGGTTGAAGTTATTTATCCGAAAGGTGATTTTAATCTTGAAAATTTTGAACGTCAAACTATATTGATTCAAAGATTTAAATCTTTGACGAATAAGAGTTTTGAAGTTTTTGAGAATTTGAAAACCATGGAGAAATCTTTGGTCAAGTTGTCAGATGAAAATTGGGAAAATGATTCTTTGAAAGCTGATTTAATGAGAAATAAGGAACGTTTGTTGGATTCAATAAAATATTTCAAATCTTTATTCATGTTGGCGGAAGACATTACCTATTATGAGGAGTCTACTATTAGATTGAATAATTTGCTTGATCAGGCCAATGGATTTTTATATGACGGTGTGAACATTGGAAATAACACACAATATGCAATTGATCTAGTTGAACGAGAAATTGAGCAAATTATTTTTCGTTTAAGGGTATTTATTAAGAACGATTGGAAGATGCTAGAAAACAAGGTTAGAAATGAAAAAATTAAGTTGATTCCAGAAATCAAAGAGTTTTGATGCGAAAAAATGATAAATTGGTATATTGAAACCATCAATTTATCATGGCATTTTGGTATTATTAACTTAAATTTGAAATTGAATTTTTAGCTTTTTTGAATCTTGAGGTTTTTTAAATCAACTTTACTCATCATTATTTTGTTGTTGTCGAAGAATTTATTTTCGCAACAGTTGATTTTAGGACCAGGGATAACTCCTTTGTCGCCAATTTATACATTCTCTTCTTTAAGGTTAAAGGCTGCGGTGGTCAACTTGTATCGAAGATTTGGAGTATATGGAATGTGGGAGTTGAATCCCAACAACAATTATGGTCGAGATGCCATAGGTATTAATTATCAGGTAAATTGCGTTTTTAGAATATGGGCGGGGTTAGGTGTCTTTGAAAAAGGCTTAATCAATCCACAGGTTCCAGATAACGTGATGAATGGATTGAGAAAAGAAATGGGAATGGGTTACGTTTCAAGAGAAGCTCCGATTCACTGGGAACTGGGTTATTCATTTACACTCGGACCAACATTTAACTTTTTTTATGAAATCCCACTTGTAAAAAAAGACCGAAACGGCGATGGTAAATACACCAACATTGATAGAAGTATTCCATGTACTTTGGAATGGATGAGAAGGGATTCTACCATTGAAATCGTTTATGACACAATATATGTAAATCCAAAACCTACAAAAGCAGTTTGTGAAATTCCATTGCCCATTGATAGCTTTAGTTCCGAGAATGCAACATCGGCTGTGTTTGATTTACCATTATACTATGAGAAAGATCAAAGCACATTAACTGATTTCAGCAAAGAAAAGTTAAAGTATTATTTGGTAGGTATTTTAAAAGATAGGCCAGAATTAAGTGTTGAAATTGGTTCGCATACACCATGCAACAGCAGGAAAGAATATAATTTGCAGTTAACTCAGCGAAGGGCTGATACCATAAAAAATTACCTAGTTAGAGAGTTTGGTGCAGCTCCAGAGAGAATTTTGGCAAAAGGCTATGGCGAATCTAAATTGGTGAATATGTGTAAATGTGAGGGTAGCGAGGTTTATGGATATACTCCATACATTGACAGCGTGACCCAAAAACAAATCATCAATTATGATAGACAAGGTAATTACAAAGGTCGTATTTATCTGAATTACAATAAATCTGAGATTTCTGTGATTAACGGAAAACTATATGTGAAATGCGATGGTTATCAAGAACTTCAAAATGATAGGATTACACTGAGATTTAAAAAGAAAATTTCGCGTTTTGCGAAATTAAAAGATAGCTGTCACATTTTTCTGCCAGGTGATTCTTTGATCAAAATAAAAGATTGCAAGGATAATTTTGAGTTAGGGTCAATTCCATTCGGTAAACTAACCGCATCAACCGCAAAAGATGGAATTTATGATTTACCTTTGGTATACGAACAAAATAAAGTGATCAATGAAACTTCTAGCTTTGAATTTTTAGATTCTTTGGCTACGAGAATATTAATTCCAAATCCTAAGTTGGTATTAGAAATCGGTTCTCATACTGATTGCAGACAAACAAGCGAATACAATAAGAATTTATCTCAAAAAAGGGCTGATAGCGCTATGGCCTATTTGATTAAAACATATAAGATTGATCCAAATAGAATTGATGCTAAAGGATATGGTGAATCTAGGTTAATCAATGGTTGCCAATGCGAGGGTTCAGAAATCACAGGTTATACGCCATATATAGAGGGGGTGACCCAAAGAATGGAGGTTGAATTGGATGCCCGTGGTAAACAATTGAGTTCATACTATGTGCCATATACTTCACGTGAGATAAAAATCATAGATGGAAATCCTTTTGTGCCTTGTAACGAAAAACAACATAGACAAAATAGGAGAACAACTTTAAGAATAGCAGAGAGTTTTGGTGAATTGTGTATTGAGAAAGCATATATTGCTCCTGATACTACTCCTCCAGATACAGTGCAACCAACAATGGAAATTGTGATGAAAGAAGCAAGTTCGATTGATAATTTTGACATTGAACATGCTTTTGATGAAGTATTCTTATTGCCAATTTTCTATGATTTGGATAAGGCTATTATCCGACCTGATGCACAAAGGGTTTTGGATTCCTTTGCGGTAAAAATATTGAATAAATATCCTTATTTAATTACCGAATTAGGTTCACATACCGACTGTCGTATGCCTTATGAATATAACGAAAAATTGGCAAGACGACGCGCCGATTCAGCGGTGGCTTATTTAAGAAGAGTATGGAATATTGGACCAGATAGAATTGTGGCAGTTGGTTATGGTGAAACCCAGTTGATGAATGACTGTCATTGTGAAGCTTCTGCAGTTGTTGATTACACTCCATACATTAAAGGAAGAACCAAGAAAATGTTGGTGGAGTTGGATGATGATGGAAACGTAAGTAAAACCATTTATGTAGATTATGATTCTACTGAAATTGTTTATTTCGATGGAGATCCATTTGTAAAATGTAATGAGTTTCAACACCGTCAGAATCGTAGAACAACAGTTCGATTTGCCAGTGATCCGGCGAAATTTGGAATTAAAATTAACCAAGACGTTGATTTGAATAACACTAATAAAGGAAATTCAAATACTTTTGCTAAGGGTAGAAAGGGTGGACGAGGTTACATCAAAGATAATGTGGAAGAATTCCATAAAAATGTAAAAGATATCTCACAGTTTGATATCAAAGAAGCTATGGATGTTGCCTATGTGTTGCCAATTTTTTACGACTTAGATAAAGCTGAAATTAGACCGGATGCAATTGGTACTTTAGATTCATTCATGTCTAGAATTATGAATAAATATCCTCAATTAGTTGCAGAGTTAGGTTCTCATACCGATTGTAGGATGCCTTATGATTACAACGTGGCACTTTCTAACAGAAGAGCTGATAGTGCAGTAACCTATTTAACTTCTCGAGCTGGTCTTGATAAAAATCGTGTGGTTGCTGTTGGTTACGGTGAAACTCAGCTCATTAATGACTGTAAATGTGAAGGATCAAAAGTTGAGGGTTTTACACCTTATATTGAAGGTACCACCAAGAAAATGTTGGTTGAATTAGACGATGATGGTAATGTAAGCAAAACCATTTATCTAGATTATGAACCAACAGAAATACAATATGTTGAAGGTGCTCCTTACGTTAAGTGTAATGAATTTCAACATCGTCAAAATCGACGTACTACTGTCCGTTTTGCCACAGATCCGCGTGAATTTGGTTTGATCATTGATCAAGACGTAGATAAAAATAATCGAAATAAATAATTCATTTATAAAAATATAATTGCATAAAAAATGCCCCTTAAGGGGCATTTTTTATATAGAATGATTTTGTAATACTTAATTTACGAAATGAAGTTTTTCGCTTTTTGAATGAATCTCTCCAATGCTTCACCCTTTAATTGTTGTTTTTCTAACATTGCTAAATCTATACAATACTGAATTGTGTCTTTTTGCTCCTCTTCAGATTTATTAAGAACTTTTAATGCCAATTCATTGTTTGCATTGATAATTAAAGTTTGTTTCTTCATGCCTAAATCTCCAAATGGCATAGATTGTCCCATTTTCGCATATTCATCCATTCTTCTTTCCCATTCACTTCGGTGAATTGAAATAAACTCTTGTTGTGGCGGAAGTGACTCTACTTTAATGTCAAATGCCAATTCGTTCACAATTGATTTTACAGTATTTTGTATGCTATCTGATTGTTCTTGAGATAAAACAGATTCAATGGTAATGTCTTTCTCTACCAATTGATCCATTGGTGCACCATCAACACAACGGAATTTTACTTTTTCGTATTTGCCTTCGGCAAATCCAGCAAAATGTACATCTAATGGGCCATCTAATACAACCACTTCGTACCCCATGTCTTTGGCAGATTTTATGCTCATGTGCTGTGAGTGTGAATCAGTGGTATATAGCACAACTGTATCACCATGTTTATCAGTTTGATTGATTTTGCAATGATCAATCCACTCTTGAATTGTATGTAGTTTGCTCTCTGTGGTTTTAATCAAACAAACATCCTTCATTCTTTCTGCAAATTTCTCATCACTCAACATTCCGTATTTGGCAATTAAATCCAAATACTCCCACTTAGATTCATAATCTGCACGATCAGAGTTGTATAATTCTTGCAATTTATCGCTCACTTTCTTAGAAATATGAGCAGTGATTTTCTTTACATTTGAGTCACTTTGCAATGAACTTCTACTTACGTTCAAAGGAATATCTGGCGAGTCAATAACACCTTGTAATAAAACCAAATATTCTGGTAATACATCTTTAACATCTTCTGTTACAAATACCTGATTGCTATACAATTGAACCCTGTCTCTTCTGTTATCAAGTGCCTGATTTACTTTCGGGAAAAATAATACTCCAGTTAAATTGAAAGGATAATCGGTATTGATGTGGATGTGAAACAATGGTGCCTCTTGCATTGGATATAATTCTTCGTAGAATTTTTTATAGTCCTCTGCTGATAATTCCGATGGCTTCTTTGTCCAAATAGGGTTTGTATTGTTCACTTGCTCACCATCAAACTCAATTGGAATTGGCAGGAAGCGACAATATTTCTTCAAAAGTTCTTTGATTTTCCATTGAGAAAGATAAGTTTCGGCATCTTCATCAGTTAAATGTAAAATCACATCGGTGCCACGTTTTTTACGTTTACCTTTTTCAATTGTGTATGAAGTTGTACCATCGCAATTCCACTCTACGGCTTCTGAGTCTTTTTTAAATGATTTTGAAACAATGGTTACATTTTTTGAAACCATAAATGCAGAATAGAATCCAAGGCCAAAATGACCAATCATTTGATCTGGCTCTTTATCTTTCCATTTTTCAACGAATTCAGTTGCTCCAGAAAATGCCAATTGAGTGATGTATTTCTCAACTTCATCTTCAGTCATACCAATACCATTATCTGAAATGGTGATAGTTTTCTTTTTTTCGTCTATACTTACTGTAACTTTACAATCGTTGATGTCATCTTCAAACTCACCCACTCGAGATAATGTAGATAGTTTTTTAGTGGCGTCAACCGCATTGCTCACCAACTCACGTAAAAAAATTTCTTGATCTGTGTAAAGAAATTTCTTAATAATCGGGAAAATGTTTTCTGATTGTACTGAAATTTGTCCGGTTTTCATGTTTTGGAATATTCAATGATTGTTCCAATTTTAAAAGTGTGAAAAAATGTCAGTTTTTCCGTGAAATATGCAAAAATTACTGACAAAATATACCTGAAATCTCAATATTGCCAAGTGAAATATCCGTATTTTTGTATTTTACAGCCATGAACAATCAGCGTGTTAACAAAGTATATTCCGTTGAAGCCGCGCGTCCTAAGTTGGAGAAATATTGTGCCTATCAAGAACGCAGTCATAAACAAGTATACGACAAGTGTAGGTTACTTGGATTGTCTGAAGATCAAGCCAATGAACTGTTGGTTGAATTGATTCGTTCAAATTTTTTGAGTGAAGAACGTTTTGTTTCTGCTTATGTAAAAGGGAAATTTAAAATTAAAAGTTGGGGTAAACACAAAATTTCTCAAGGATTAAAGCTTGCTGGTGTTGGTTCAAAAATGATTCAGGAAACAATTCAGGAGATTGATAAACAAGAATATATCAAAACCATACAAGAATTGGCTGCTAAAAAATCAAAAACCGTAAAAGCAAATTCGGAGTTTGAGAAAAAAGTAAAAATTCAGCGTTATTTAATGTCGAAAGGTTATTCCTTAGACGACATTCAATCAGCGTTAAATGAAGATGCTTATTTGTGATCGTTTGAAGGATTCATAGACCATTCGTTGATCTTCATAACTACATCATAAGGTTCAAATACACCTTCTGATTTCTCAATCTTTCCAGTTAATTTGATTTCCCCCTTAAAACGATGAATTTGGTTAATCTTAGGATCTACCTGAATAAAAGCAGTAATTGTACCTTTTAAGTCAACCAACTTGTTGGTTCCCAATACATTTACATAATCATTTACCTTAACATCACCCTTAACGCCTACGCGACAAACTTCCACACCATATTCGTTCTTTTCCATTTTTTCAAAGGTTAGTTGCGTTGTTAATCTGCGTGTTAGTGGAAATGCGAATTGGCTGTCAATCCATGTTTCACCAATTGCCCTTTGTTTGTCGTTATGCAAAAAATAGGTACATTGAAAACTCGGTTCAATAATGTGTAAATTGCCGTTTTCCATTGCATCCATATAGATTTTTTTACCATCCCACTCTATAGACTCTCCATTGTTATTGTAGTTGGCTCGGTAAGCATAAACTGTGAAATCTTCAATAGGATTTCCCAAATCTTTGATAACACCGTCTGTAGATTTAATGCCAGAAATTTCAGTGAAAGTAAACTCAATATGCTGTTTTCCTTTTTGATAGTTTTCAGTAACTGATTTGTCTTGTCTATATCCCGGTTTTAATACATAAGCTTTCCCAACCGACCTCATGTTGGTATATACCTCTTTTGGTGTAGAAGCCGTTGTTGTGTAGGTTGTTTTAATTCTCTGTTCTCGTTTGAATACACCCTCAGGATAAAATCCTGGCATTGGCATGAGTTGGGCAAATACCGAAGTGGTTGAACACGTAATAATAAATGAAAGTGCAAAAAGATTTTTCATATTGATGATTCAGTTGTTATTTTTTTAATTTGTCATTAAAAGTTCCGGCAATAACTGTAGGAAATTCTTGTGTATTGACAATAATTCTGCCTTCTAATTTCATTTTTCCTTCAGTATGAATAATATAATTTGTTTTAGGTTCTACATAAATTGTGCCAGATAAATTTCCAACAACATTCGATTGAAATGGAACTTGGTTCTGTTCGTAATTCAATAACATTTTAATTTCTCCATTGAACGACAGAACATTGAGATTTTCTTCCTGTTTTTCGAATTTGTATTGAACAAAGTAATTGTTATTTTCATCATTATTAAATGAACTGTCAACCCAAGAATCTCCTATTTTCTTTGTTGTTTTAACATGAAAAAAGTGGGGATTCGGCATTCCTTTGTCTATTCTGCTCGTTACAGTTTGTTTCAACTGTAAAATAACATCGGAAGGAGCATTGATCGAATCAATGATTCCGTTTTTATTTGTAAAAATAGAAAATATTTTCATATTTTCAGGAACCTCTTTTATGAGTTGTTTTTTATCTCCAACTTCAGTATATCCATTGAATTTAATATTGTTAATCGTAATTTTTTGATGATTATTTTCTGGCTTTTCTATTTTTTGCTCATATTCAGATGAAATAGATGTGTTAGAGAGTATGTCTGATCCAGAGATAAAAACTGAATTTTTTGAAGTTTGTTCTGAAATTCTTCGGTACGTTTTTGGGGTGTAAAAATCTAAAGTGGGTTCAATGACTTGTCCCGACAAAAAATTTGCGCTTAAACCAATGATTATAAATGGAAAGAATCTCTTCAACATATAAACAAATATAAGAAAACCCAACTGAAACAATTCACACACTTTTGGTGGATGCAGTTAAAATTCGTTCAAATAAACAAATTCATGGCTAGAAAATGAATTTTCATTCAGATTTTAAAGAAACACTCAAGGAATAAAAATAGATTTTTCCATATTTAACCATTCCAATGCCGAAGTACCAAGTAAAATTTCTTGAGTTTTTAAATCAAATCCAGAGGTTTTAATAAGTTCTCCTGGATTATCTTCTCCAAGTGGAAATGGGTAGTCAGTTCCCAACGTAACCCTATTAGCACCAACCAAATCTACCACAAATTGTAGCATCTTTGGATCGTGCACCAAACTATCTAACCAAAATTGACCAAGGTATTTTTTCGGATTGTGAATGTTGTCTACGGCAACCAAATCGGGTCTGGCTTGCCATCCGTGTTCAATTCTTCCAATTGTTGCAGGAAAAGCACCCCCACCATGTGCAAAGGCAACCCTTAATTTTGGCAATCGTTCAAATATCCCCCCAAAAATCATGCTGCATATTGCAAGCGATGTTTCTGCTGGCATTCCTACCAACCATGGAAGCCAATATTTGGGCATTTTTGTTTTTGCACTCCACCACCAAGGATGAACAAAAAGTGCCATATCTAAATCTTGCATCGCTTCAAAAATTGGGAATAATGCTGGTTCGTTTAAGTTCCAATCATTGATGTGCGATCCAATTTGAATACCTTTTAATCCAATTTCTTTACAACGCCTTAACTCCTTGATTGCCATTTCGGTATGTTGCATTGGCAATGTGCCTAATCCTACAAACCTTTTTGGAAATAAATTGCATATTTCGGCAATGTGGTCGTTTAAAAATTTGGAAATTTCCAATGTATGCTTTGGTTCAGCCCAATAGCTGAACATCACGGGTATTGTACTTAAAACTTGCACATCTACGTGATGATGTCCACACTCCTTTAACCTCGTTTCTGCATCCCAACAGTTGCTTTCAATTTCACGAAAGAATTCACCATCCATCATCATGTTCGCGCAACAAGGTTTGTGATGCTCAAGGGTGATGAATTCACCGTACCCAAATTTTTCTTTCCATTGTGGCAGGTTTTCAGGAATGATGTGCGTATGTATATCTACTGTGAAAAAGCGACTTTCGGAATTCGACATTCTACAAAAATAACGTCAATCTCTATATTTTGCGAATTATTTATTTGCAATTATTGAAAAAACAATGGCAAAAAAGATGTTTTTTTGAAGGTTTATTTATGACAAATCGCAAGATTGATTTTTGGGGAGCAACAAGTATGGTGGTTGCCAATATGGTGGGTACCGGGGTTTTTACGAGTTTGGGCTATCAATTGTTTGATATTCATACAGGCTTCTCAATTATCATGATTTGGATTTTTGGGGGACTTTTGGCCTTGCTAGGAGCATTCAGTTATGCTGAAATTGCGAGCCGATTGCCCGAAGACGGTGGGGAATTTCACTTTCTTTCAAAAATTTATCATCCTGCAATTGGGTACATGGCTGGTTTTGTAAGTTCCACTGTTGGTTTTGCCGCTCCAGTTGCGGGCGCCGCTTTAGCACTTGGCGCCTATGTGCATGGTGTTTGGGGCAACTTGAATGAACGTTATGTTGCGCTTTTTGTGGTTGTGGCCATCTCCATGGTACATTTATACAGTATGAAGTTGGGACTTATATTCCAAAAAGTTTCTACTTTGGCTAAGGTTATTATCATTCTGCTATTTATTGGGTCAGGTTTTTTAATTGCACCCAATGAAATTTCTTTTTTACCAGAGAAAGGTTCCTTTGGCGAGATTTTGAATGGATTCTCTCTTACCCCGGCATTTGCAATAAGTTTAATTTTCGTATCTTTTGCCTACAGTGGTTGGAATGCAAGTGCTTATATTGCCGGAAGCTTGAAAAACCCGGAAAAGAATTTGTCTAGAAGTATTTTGTTAGGAACAACCCTGGTTATTTTACTCTATGTACTTTTAAACGCTGTTTTCTTGATGTCATCCCCTATTACAAGTTTGATTGGAAATAAGGAAATTGGTTTGATTGCGGCAAAATCTTTGTTTGGAGTTTCGGTGGGGAATTTAATGGGTGGAATTATCAGTTTGTTGCTGGTTTCTACTATTAGTTCAATGGTATTTACTGGTCCTAGGGTCATGAAATCTATGTTTCAAGAAATTCCTCAGTTGCGATTGTTGGGAGTAACTTCTCAAGATGGAACCCCACGAACTGCAATTCTCATGCAATGTTTGTTGAGTTTGGTTTTCTTATACACCTTAAATTTTGAATCTCTAATCTACTACACTTCCTTTACTTTGTCATTGTTTACCTTGCTCACAGTATTAGGACTTTTTGTATTAAGGGCGAAACAAGGAAAACCATCGGGTTACAAGGCTTGGGGTTATCCAATAACGCCATTTCTATTTGTATTGATGACAGGTGGCGTTGCCTATTATTTTGTGATTGACAAACCGATGGAGAGTATTTTAGGATTTAGCACAACCATATTAGGATTGCTCTTTTACTTCATTTTTGCAAAAAAGAAAGCTTAATTGTTTTGCAATTTCTGCGAATCTATTCTTGAAGTTAGAACCGCGGCAACAAGCAGTAAACATCCCCCGCAAACAACACCATAAATTTGATTGTTGTTAAGGATATTTTTCATAAAATCACCAAAAAATAGGGCTGCAATAATTTCGGGAAGCACTATAAAGAAGTTGAAAATTCCCATGTAAACCCCAATTTTATTGGATGGCAAGCAACCACTTAGCATAGAGTAAGGCATAGATAAAATGCTGCTCCAAGCAATTCCCACAGCACCCATAATTGCATAAAGTCCAAGAACGCTGTCTTTGTCAATCATTTGGATTGAAATCAACCCCAAACCACCAATTGTTAAACACATCATGTGGGTGAATTTGTTGCCAATTTTTGCGGCAAAAAATGGTATTAAGAAGGCGAAAAGGAAAGTAACAATATTCTGAAACGAATAGGTTAAACCTGCAAATTCTGTACCCCTAGTGTACATCAATTTGCTTTGATCTACCATGGTAATCCAATCTTTAACAATGATTTTTGACGAAGCATCCGCTGATCCGCCATAAATAAAATTACCAACGGCTGGGGTATAGTAAAACCACATTAAAAAGAGACCCGGCCATGTTAAAAATTGCACCAAAGCCAATTGCTTCATTCTTTTTGGCATGTGCATGATGGCGTCTGAAATATCTTTGATACCCTCTATGAATCCACCTTTTTTATTTTTCAATTCTTCTTTTTCTTCTTCTGTTGGGGGATATTCTTTTGTGGTTAAAACCGTATATAAAACAAAAGAAATAAACGCAGCCGCGCCAATGTAGAAGCTGATTTTTACATTGTAAGGAATTTGACCTTTCTCAGCCACATTTGATACCTGAAACCAATGGGTTAAAATCCAAGGCAAAGAACTTGCCACTACGCTTCCAAGTCCAATGAACAAACTCTGCATTGAGAAACCTAGAGTTCTTTGATTTTCTGGCAACTTATCGGCTACGAATGCGCGGAATGGTTCCATTGAAATGTTGATAGAAGAATCTAAAATCCACAATAAACCCGCAGCCATCCATAGGGTAGAGGAATTTGGCATCATGATTAAAGCAAGTGAACTTAAAATTGCACCAACTAAAAAGTAAGGTCTTCTTCTTCCAAAAGTTGGATGCCAAGTTTTATCGCTTAAATAACCAATGATGGGTTGTACAATCAATCCTGTAAGTGGCGCTGCTAACCATAAAAATGGCAATTTATCGGATTCAGCTCCTAAATATTCGTAGATGGAACTCATATTTGCCATTTGTAAGGCCCATCCGAATTGGATTCCCATGAATCCAATACTCATGTTGATGATTTGTGAAAGCGATAAATTTGGTTTCATCTTATTAGTTTTGAGTTGTGAACACTACAAATCCAAATGGCGGCAGTATAAATTCACCATTTTTTAATTCGTATTTGCTTGAAACATAGATGTTTTTTTCGTTGGGACGATAATTTCCAATCACATTAAATGCTTGAGAACCATTTGATAAATTGGCTACCACAATTACAGATTTTCCATCTGTTGTTCTTTCAAAAGCCAGAAGGGAATTTAAATCTTCCTCATGACTTAAAGAAATGAAAGTGGTTGGAGCACCAAAAGTACCATTTGCAATTGCTGGTTGGCTGTGTTTTAGGGAATTCATTTTGCGATACCATGCATACAAACTTGTATCGCCCCAGATAATGGCATCTTTTTCAAAGAATTGCAATCGCTTTTTATTATTTGCTTCTTCACCGCTGTAGATTAAAGGAAATGATTGTGGAAATGTATAATTTAACACGCTGAATAACTGCCATTTATCGGCATACTTTTCTTCTACTGTTCCGTTCCATGAATTTTCGTCGTGGTTGGTTAAAAAACTCATGCGGTAAACGTCATTCGGGGTTTCTTTGTAAGTATCAGTGATATGCTTTTGCAAGTCTTTGTATGTTTTTTTACCTTGAGCAATTTCGGCAGACAATCCATGGAGGCTCCAATTATAATTTGCATTAAATGCATTGATAAAATATTCTTTGGGATTTGGATTGATGTCTTTTTGCATTTCCATTTCTGCTAACATGAAAACCGGTTTTACAGCTTGTAATTCTTTTCTAGCCTCAACCCAAAAATCTGCTGGTACTAAGAAGGCTACATCGCATCTAAATCCATCAATATCACATTCAGTTACCCAATATTTCATTGCTTCAATCATGGCCTTACGGAGATCTTGGTTCTTGTAATTTAATTTTGCTACATCAGACCAATCGTACTGTGTGATAATATTTCCAGCGCTGTCTTTTTCATACCATTCTGGGTGATCGGTAATCCATTGATGGTCCCAAGCGGTGTGATTTGCTACCCAGTCAATAATTACTTTTTGACCCATGGAATGCGCCGTTTTTACCAATGTTTTGAAATCATTCAATGTTCCAAATTCAGGATTTATGGTTTTATAGTTTTTAACAGAGTAATAACTTCCCAAAGTTCCTTTTCTGTTTTTTACACCAATGGGATTTATTGGCATGAGCCATAAAATATCGGCACCTAATTCTTTGATGCGCGGAATATCTTTTGTTACTGCATTAAATGTACCTTCTTGAGAATGTTGACGAACATTTACTTCGTAAATCACTGAATTTTTACTCCATTCTGGAGCGGAGAGATTTGTTGTCAATTTTTCATCTGTTGATTTACAACTGAGGGCAGCAACAGAAGCGGCAATGATAATGGAAAAGTATTGAATTGGTTTCATGGTGTCAGTTTTACACTAAGTAATCATTCGCAAGATAGCAATTTCAATATTGTTACCAAAAATTATTTGCAAAATCCGCAAAAAAAGGCATTCCTAGATCGATTCACAAGCAAAAGCAATATCAAGCATGTATCTTTGTAAAGTGGAATTAAATCAACTGATAAAAAATGTAGAGGATGCCATTGTAGAAATGGGATTATCTCAAGAAGAAGCTACTGCAGATGATCAAGGGCAATGGATATTATTGAAAAATGAAATGCCAATTTACCTCGATGCTTGGCAAGACAATGAGTCCACACCTTGGAATTATTTCATTTTTGAATCTGATAGAACTGTTTTTCAAATTACAGTGCCATTTTGTTACGGACCAACACTTAAGCGTTCAGAATTTTTAGAAGAATTGTTAATTGTGAATTTGAACTTGCATTTGGGAAAATTTTCATACAATTCAAGAGACAATGTGGTGGTGCTAAGTTACCGAATTCCAGGAACTGCATTTGCGGCGAAGAGTTTGGCTCCAACCATCGATGCTTTGGCCTATTACGCGGAAATGGCCTATCATGTTTTAAAAGATGAATTTAATTTAAAACGCGTTGTAGAAGGTTAAAATTGAATTATTATTGCACCATGAGAAATATATTCTTCATCATAGTTATGGTTTCTTTCGCGGCTTGCGGACAGAAATCCTCTAACGAGAATGCGTACAAAAAGGCTTACGAATTGGCTCAAAAATCGGGTGATCATTTGGCAAGTAGTCATGTTTTATTGCAGTGGGTATCGAATGATTCAACCATAAGCAAATGGGCGTATGATAGCTTGGCCTTTTATCATTACTACTATTCTGCAAACCCATCAACAGTTAGAAATCCTTCTGTTGCAATGTTTTATGTAGATAAAGGTTTGAGCCTTAATGATCAAAATGAATTTTTGAAGGATATTAAAGGAAAACTATTGTTAGAGCAAGGGAAAGACACTTTGTCGTATGAAATGTTTGAAGCGCTTTGGAAATCTACCAAAAACTATTCTTACTATTGGGATATGGCTTTTATAGAAACGGCTAGAGGCAAAGTAGACGCAGTTGATATGATGATCAAAGAAGTGTTGAAAGCGCCAGACAATTTAACTAAGAAGGTTAAAATGGAGCATTTGCAAGCACAAGTAATTGAAGAAGTTCCTGCTAAAGCGGCATTTTTATATTTGAATGCCTTGCTTCAAAACAGCAGAAGAGATATGATGGGTTCCGCGGAATCTATTAAAGAAGCCCTTCAAATTGCACCTAAATTTTATGCGGCACAACGCTTTATTGTAGACATGCAAAGAGCAGCAGCGCAAGCCCAAGGTGGTGGCCGTTAATAAAACAATTGATCCATTTTAAATGTAGCTGAGACCAATTTGTGATCTCCGGGTACATTTTTACGACTTTTATACTTGATGCCTTTTAAAGGATCTGAATACAAAATATAATCTATTCTAAAACTTGGAAATGGTCCTTTGTAGGTGGTTTCAAGTCCATTTCCACAGGTAACAAACGCATCTTTTAGCCCGTCACAAACCTCTCTATATGTATAACTTGCTGGTACATCATTAAAGTCGCCAACCACAATTTTAGGAATTTTACATTCGTCCAATTCCTGGGTTAATATGGCAGTTTGATCAGCGCGTTTTAGATATGCAAGTCTCATTCGAGCAATTAAACCATCGGTTTTTTGTTTGTCAATTTGATTGGTTTGGTTTACTTCTTGAATGGCTTTGTAATCCGACTTATTGAATCTAAAAGATTGAAGATGAACGTTGTAAACCCTTACAGTTCTGTCTGTTGATTTATCAGGTGAAGGGATTTTTACATCTACCCACATGGCCATATTGCCTGTATTTTCTCCAAATGATATTTTTTTCCAAAGGTGAATAGGGTATTTAGACAAAACCATCATACCATACGGACGATTTTCGCGAAGCTTATACACCAATCCGTAGGGATAATTGCACCTTTTTTTCATTCTTTGAACCAAGGCCATCATGGTTTCATTTTTTGCATAAACTTCTTGCAAACAAACAATATCTGCATTTTCACTTCTAATTACTTGAAGTACAGAATCTTGTTGCCATCCATTGGTGAAAATTCCAAATAAATTGGCGTTGTATGAAACCACCTTGCATAAATCTACTTTTCTACTGCTAAAATCGGGAGCACTTGACCACTGCAAGTACAAACTCATTTGGCCCAAATTGAATAGAAAAAAAGCAACTGGGAAAAGGGATTTCCACTTTAATTGAATGATCCAATAGATTAACAAAATAGCGTTAATTAAAAACAACAATGGAAAAGACAATCCGATTAAAGGGAGAAATGAGTTGATTTTAGGAGAAAAGATGGCAATTTGACCCGACAATAACAACAAGAAGCCATTGACCAACGTCAAAGGGAAAACAATAAGATTGAATATTTTAATGAGCGTTTTCACTGATCATTTTTTGCTAGCAGAAAACAGTTTTTCTTTTTCTGCTGCTGTTAAACTATCGTAACCTGATGCACTTATTTTATCTAATATTGCGTCAATTTCTTGTTGAGAAGGAGATTTAGATCGGTTTATGTTAACCGTTGCCGTTCTTTTTGGTTTTGATTTTTTTGAAGGAAAATTGATTTTAGGGAAATTCCATATTCCTTTGAGTTCGGTCACATAGGCCAATCCAAATAGATAACCGCCAATATGGGCCACACTACCTCCAAAGTTTGAGTAAAACAATACACCCAAAACGTCGAAGAAAATTTTGATGTACACAATCCAACGCAACTCAATTTCAACAATTCCCAATAGATAAATTCTATAATGAGGTGTAAAAATTGCGGTTGCCATTAAAATTGCTGCAATACCGCCGGAAGCGCCAACCAAAGGCATCGATAAACCAAGCAATTGAGAGGAAACATAATACAACAGAGCACCCAATATCCCTCCGAATAAAAATAATCGAACAATGTGTTTAGCACCAATTAAATCTTCTAAAATACTACCAATGAAATACAGCCAAAGCATGTTGCCTAGAAGGTGCATGAATCCGGCATGCAAAAACATGTAGGTTATGAATTGATAAAAATTGATGTAAATGGGAGAATCTGGATGAAATGAGAAAAGGTCGAAAATTAATTGTCCAAATGGAAAAAATCCAACAATTAAAAAGAAGAGATATACCAGTACATTGGCCCATATCAAATTAACAACCAAAGAATTGGTTGGGCTAAATGGTTTATTTAATAATGTAACAGGTCTGTTAAACATCTTATTGTTTCCAATTTTTTTGCCAAATTTTAATTACAATGAATCCAAACAAGGCACCACCAATATGAGCAAAGTGTGCGATGTTGTCTGAAGCCATATCTAAAAATCCTAATACCACATCTAAACCAACGATAATTGGAATCAAATATTTTGCTTTAATAGGGTACGGGATAAACAAAAATATCATGGTTTCATTGGGATAAAGGACACCAAAAGCGGTCATTACCCCATACAATGCCCCGCTAGCTCCAAGCATTGCTGGGTATGGAATGTCTACATTCATGGCATGTCCTGGAAACAAATAACCAGTTTCACTATAAATGGTAAATGCCATGTACGAAAAATGAAGCAATACAGCGCCTAAACCACTTAGGAAAAATAATTGTAAGAATTTTTTTGTACCAAGTCTGTATTCAACCACCATTCCGAAAGAAAATAGTGCAAATGCATTGAATAAAATATGTCCTAAACCACCATGGCAAAAAATATGGGTTACCAATTGCCAAATTCGGAAGTTGTAGCTGTCGGGATAATACAAATACCAAGTAGAAGGATCAATTCCAATGTTGGGTAATGCATATTGAGCCATTGCTCCTAAACCCATGATAATGAGTATGTTCTTGAGTCCTGTAGGTAAATTTTGAAATTGAATCATAGGTTCCTATTTTTCTTGAATAAGTCGAAAATGGTTTCGGCAGTTAGTTTTACAAACACCAATTTTCCGTCAAATGTAAACTGAGGATTGGTTAAAGCAAATAATTCTTTGATTAAAAACTTTACTTCTTCGTTGGAGGTATAATTTTGGGAGTAATTGATACTTTGGCGCGACATACTAGAGGCAAGGCTTTGATGTTTGGATAATTTAACATCACCCTGGGTATTCAAATAATCTTCAATAATTTGTTCCAATAATTTCTGCTCATCACAAGAAGATATTTGAGCTGGTAATCCATTGATTAGTATAGAATTGCCACCAAAATGCCCCAAATCAAAACCCAAATATTTCAAGTCATCCATGATTTCTAACGCCACAGCTAAGTGAGACGGACCCAATTCTACATTCCTAGGAAACAGCAATTGCTGTGTACTACCTTTCATTGTTTCCAATTGCTGGATATATTGATGATATAGGATTTGTTGTTGCGCCAATCGCTTATCTACAATATACAAATTTCCTTCGATATTTGCAACAACATACCTATCTGCAAGGTTGAAAGACCCAAGTAAGGCAATGTCATTGGATTGTTTTTCAATGATTTGATGCTGATGCGGAGGTTGTTGATTGTCTAAAAACGAATTTAATTGGTTAAAATGTGGTTCAACGGAACCCAATATTTTTTGCCAATCTTGGTTTGCGTTTCTATCGTAAGGTTTGCGATCTTGGTTGAATGGATTGTACCGAGAATCTTGTTTTTCAGTACTTGGTTGTTCAATTTTAGACCAATTTGCAAATCCACCAGGAACTTGAGGGGTGTTATTGAGCCATTGGTTGATATTTTCCAAACCCAAAATTTCGGTGTCTGGTTGAACCACGAATGTTCCAAGAGCTTTTCTGGCAGTTGCTTTTATAAGGTTATAAATATGTTTTTCATCCTCAAATTTGACTTCAGTTTTTGTAGGATGGATATTTACATCTACTTTTTCTGGAGCGACATTTAAAAATAGGGTATAGGTTGGGAAACTATCAGATTCAATTAGTCCTTCATAGGCCGCCATCACAGCATGATGAAAATATGGACTTTTGATAAAACGATCGTTTACAAAGAAATACTGATCCCCTCGTGTTTTTTTTGAAATTTGAGGAGAACCCACAAAACCATTTATCTCTACGATGTCGGTAATTTCCTGAACTTCAAGAAAATCTTTGGTATCTTTTTTTGCGAGAACATCGGCCAATCTCTCGAGAATGGGTTTGGGTGTCCAGTTGAAGATTTCACTATTGTTGTTGAAAAGGATAAAATGAATTTGAGGGTTTGCCATAGCCTGGCGCTGGAATTCCTCAAAAATATGCTTGGTTTCAACAGAAATTGATTTGAGGAAGTTTCTTCTGACCGGAATATTAAAAAATAAATTTTTAATGGCAATTGAAGTTCCATTTGAAGCGGCTTCCATTCTTTGTTCAACCACTTCACTGGCTTCAATTCTAATGAAAGTTGCTACCTCATCGTCCTGACGTTTGGTTTTCATTTCAACTTGGGCAACAGCGGCAATAGAGGCTAAAGCCTCGCCCCTGAAACCATAAGTATGCAGAGAAAACAGATCTTCTGCTTTTCTTATTTTGGAAGTAGCATGTCTTTCCCAACACATTCTAGCATCGGTTTCGCTCATTCCTTTTCCGTTGTCAATGACTTGCATCAGCGTACTTCCGCCATCTTTGATCAACAATTTGATATGAGAGGCTCCCGCATCAATGCTATTTTCTATGAGTTCTTTTACGGCACTCGATGGGCGTTGCACTACTTCGCCAGCGGCAATCTGATTTGCAACTGCATCCGACAATAATTTTATGACATCAGACAATATGCACCCCCTTGCTTAATTTATTTTTGATAAACCAAAACACCCCAATCGTTGTGGGTATTGCGATTTACCACATGAAGTCCTTTATTCAAACAAACGTCATTTACCATATCCAAATCAGAAATTTGCAATCCACTGATAAAAATATAGCCATTTGGTTTTAATACAGTTAAATAGGCATCGAGGTCTGCCAGAATAATTTCTCTATGAATATTGGCCAAAACCACGTCAAATTTTTCATTCGGATAATTCTTTAACGTATCGGCGGTTCCCAATAGCATCGCTGTGTTTTCGCAATTGTTTACCACCAAATTGTCATTGGCATTGTCAACAACCCAGTCGTCAATTTCAATTCCAACCACTTCAGAAGCGCCCAATTTTTCTGCCACAATACCCAGTATTCCAGTTCCAGCTCCCATGTCTAAAACTGTTGCATTTTTGAAATGGTTTTCTAATTTGAGCATTTCTAAAATCATGAGTCTGGTGGTAGAGTGATGTCCGGTGCCAAAGCTCATTCTAGGTTCTATTGTGATAACAATTCCTTCACTAACTTCAGGATGGAAAGGAGCACGAATGTGAACATTTTCAATTTGAAGGGGCTCAAAAAAGTTTTTTTCCCACAATTCATTCCAATTTTCCTTGACTTGGTATTGCCATTCAAAGGAAGTACAAAATGGCTGAATAATTTCTTCAACTTCTGATTTCTGTTCTTCGGTAATGTCTTCAATTTTGGCATGAGCCACCATTACATCCCCATCAGTATTGAAATAATTGAAAGGATAATCGCTTATAAGTGCAACAATGATTTCTTTAGATTCATCATCGTTAGAAATAGGGTTAATGGTGATAGAAATAAAATCGGCCATATTATTTCTTAACTGCTGATTGTAAATTACATTCTTTAAATTCAGCATTGTAGCCAATGTTGAAAGGCAATTTTGCTGGTTTCTTCAATGCATAATCCGCTTTCATGTCACTTTGAACACGGGTTCTGAAAAGCGCAATTGTATGGGTATATTGACCCAATAACGTAACCTCAAATCCAGAAGATTTCAATTTTGAATATGGAACACCGCTATCGTCTTGGAGAATACGTTTGCTATTTTTAGTCATAATTCCCCTGATTTTTGAAAAGTAATCGTTATGCATCAAATAGCTCGCTGCTTTGAAAAAGGAAACTATCTGTTTGCGGTTATTCAAAAAGTGATAAATACCAGCACTCTTGTTACCGGTGGTTAATCCTTTATCACTCAAATCTCCAGAGATATAGATCAATTCTTTGGTGGTTCCTGAGCCATCTTTGGCTTTAAATCCTATTCTGATAGCCATTTTTTTATGGTTTCTCACACCAAGGTCAACTTCTTTAATTGGATTGCCATTGGCATCAATATCAAAAGCTTTGATGTATTCAATTTTATATCCAAATTTGGCCATGTAATATAAGCACGTGTGGATGGTTCCATTGAGGTATCCTTTGGTAAAGTCTACTTCCATGCTTAGGGTTCTGAAGAATCCTAGTTTGTGAGGGAAGTACAAAGATTGCTCCAAGTTTGTGAGGTATTTTTCCAATTTCACCGGATTTGCAGTGTCAATGTCGAACAAATATCCCGCTGGTTCTAATCCAACCATAATGACGGTATCTTGTTTTGGAAAGAACATGTGTGAGTAATAAAAATCCCCCCCTGCAAACGGATAAATCAATGTTTTGGGTTCGTTGTTGATTTCTAACTTCGACTGGGTAACCCAATTGGAAATGGGTTTGCTGATTCGGGCCGACAAAGAGTTCCATTTCATGTTGGTACCTCTAGCGTATTTCAACCAAATTTTACCATTTTTCAAATCGGCATTAATTTTGGTTGTATCACCCGACAATAAATCGCAGAAGCGGTTGAATTTGTTGATTAATTCAGATGAAACAACTGGGGTTTCTACGGGGGGGTTGGTTGTTGATTTTTTTACAGAATCTGCAACGATATTTGAATTTTGTGCTTGATTATTCTGACAAGCTACCAAAGATAAACCCAATAAAATGGCGAATGATATACGCATAAAATATCTACAAAGGTAGCGTATTTTTTATGAATTGAATTGACCCATTGATTAGAATAATCGAGTTTGATTTGCAAAAATCGCGGGTTCTATTGCCCAAGGTTCATTTCTATTGATTTTTGATGAATTGATTTTCTGTGAAACTATGTGATCTTTTAAGTCCTCATTTGCACATGGCTTACTCAATTTTTGTCGTTCAATGGCACTTTCTGTTAACCAAATTTCGGCCCCCTGTTCATCCAGAATTACAGGCATTCTTTTCTTGGTATTGTGGATTTTTTCCATCAATGAATTGGCATGAGTTGTCACAATGCTAAAACTGTAAATGTCTGTTCTTGTCTCAGTATTATACCATTTTTCATAAATCCCTGCCATGTACAAAACTTCACTTTTGGATGAATAAATATAATGGGGGATTTTTTGTTGTCCCACGTGTTCCCATTCGAAGAAACCAGATGCCAAAACGATACATGGATTTTTTTCCCATGCATTGTGAAACATCGGTTTTTCAAAGGCTGTTTCCGACCGCGCATTTAGGGAGTTCTTTCTCAACTCTTTCGCTTTCTGTGAATCCTTTGTCCATGCCGGAATCAGTCCCCATTCAAAATTACTAACTTGAAAATTGTTTTGATTTTGAGGGACATACATCACGGGTAAACTGGGATGTTCGAAACCGTTAAAGAAAAATCCTTGTTGCGGCAAAGGCACTTGTTCGATGCCAAATTTGCTTTTGAGAGCGTTTGGCGAAAAATTGATGGCGTACGAAAAGCACATAATTCAAAGATAGTTTTTTATATTTGTTACATGCAAAAAACCTTAACCATTGCATTGATTCGTGAGCGTAAAAATCCACCAGATAATCGTGTGGCACTTACTCCAGTGCAATGCGTTGCCTTGCAAAATCGGTATCCACAAATTGAAATCATTGTAGAAAAAAGCAATACCCGTTGTTTTTCGGATGAAGCATACGAAGAGGTGGGAATAGAAACCTGTTCAGACATTTCTAGGGCGCATATTATGTTGGGCATTAAAGAAATTCCGAAAGAATATCTTATCCCCCAAAAAACATATTTGTTTTTTTCTCATACCATCAAAAAACAACCTTACAATCAATTGATGCTCAAAGACATCATTGAAAAGAAAATAAAATTGATAGATTATGAGGTTTTGAAATGGGAGACAGGACAAAGGGTCTTAGGATTTGGGAGGTATGCGGGAATTGTGGGTGCTTACAATGGATTTTTGACCTTCGGAAAGAAAACAGGATTGTTTGATTTAAAGCCGGCGTGGCAGAGTATCGACTACGCTGAAATATTGTACAATGCGCTGCAGTTGAAATTGCCCAATATAAAAATCGCCATTACAGGGGGCGGTAGGGTGGCTCAAGGGGCTTTGGATTTTATGCGAAGTATGAGAATTAAGGAAGTTACGCCTCAACAATACCTCAATATACAGTACAATCAGCCCGTTTTTGTTCATTTAAACAGTCCAGATTTATATTGCCATCCGGAAAAAACACAGTGGGATACCAAATATTTTTATTCCCATCATCACGAATATCAAAGCTCTTTTGAGCCTTACACAAGGGTAACAGACATTCTGATGAATGGTATTTTTTGGACGGAAGATTTGCCGGCTTTGTTTTCAAAGGGCGAAACGGCCAAAGATTCGTTCAAAATCAAGGTGATTGCAGATATTAGCTGTGATGAAAATGGATCAGTTCCGATTACCTATAAAAGCACGTCGATTCAAAGTCCGTTTATTGGGTGGGACATAAAAAAGCAAGAGCCATGTGAGCCGTTTACGGCGAACAGCATTGATGTGATGGCGGTTGGAAATTTGCCAAATGAGTTGCCCAAAGATGCGTCGGAAGAATTTGGAGAAATGATGTTGCAGCATGTAATTCCGGCATTGATTTCTGGGGAAAACGCCTTGATAGAAAACGCAATAATTGCAAATAATGGAAAATTGGGCGTTAACTTTGAGTATTTGAGCGATTATATAGCGTAAAATTGACAATTATTCCCGAAATTTGCAGCGAAATTTCAAAAAAGATGACAACCAATCGTACGTTCACAATGATTAAGCCTGATGCAGTTGCAAACGGCCATGCAGGTAAAATTTTAGATCACATCATTCAAAAAGGATTCAAAGTAGTAGCTTTGAAATACACCCGTTTAACTCCTGAAAAAGCAGGTGAGTTTTACGCAGTGCATAGCGCTAGACCATTTTATGGTGAATTGGTTTCTTTCATGTCGAGCGGACCAATTTATGCAGCAATTTTAGAGAAAGACAATGCAGTAGAAGATTTCAGAAATGTAATTGGTGCCACCAATCCTGCTGAAGCTGCTGAAGGTACTATCCGTAATTTGTATGCCAAAAGTATCGATGCAAATGCTATTCATGGTAGCGACAGCGACGAGAATGCTGCAATCGAAGGAAACTTTTTCTTTGCAGAAAACGAAAGATTTTAATTATATTAGCATCATAATTTAAGGGTCGATTATCGACCCTTTTTTTTTGCACTTCTAAAATTGCTTAATCAAAATGACACAGAAAATTAAACCTACAAGATTGGTTGGAGTAGCCGACATTCAAATGTTGGAAGGACCACATACACGTTTTACCGAATTCAAATTTGCCTTTAAAGTCCTCACAGAATTCATTAAAGGATTCAGGAAATTACATTTCGTAGGCCCATGCATCAGCATTTTTGGTTCGGCAAGATTCGAAGAAAGTCATCCATATTATCAACAAGCCAAACAAATGGGATCTTTGGTGAGTCAATTGGGATTCACGGTGTTAACTGGAGGTGGCCCCGGAATCATGATGGCTGCCAATCAAGGGGCTCGTGAAGCTGGCGGCAAAAGTGTGGGTGTAAACATTGAATTACCATTTGAACAAAAACACAATCCTTACTTAGACATCTGGGTAGATATCAAATATTTCTTTGTTCGTAAAGTTTTGTTATTCAAATACTCATTTGGTTTTGTGGTATTTCCAGGTGGATTTGGAACCATCGACGAGATGTTTGAAGCACTTACGCTCATTCAAACCAAAAAAATGCCGTGGTTTCCAGTGGTTATCATTGGTGTAGATTACTGGAATGAATTGAAAGCTCAAATTCATCACATGAATTTGGAAAATACCATTTCCCCTGAAGATGAATCTTTGTTTTTGGTTACCGACGATTTAGATGAAGCGTTAAAATACATACAGGAAAAGATTGATTTGAATGCTCCTAAAAAGAAAGTGTTCAAACGCAAATGGTGGTTAGGAGAGTAAAACTTCTCTGAGAATCAAACACACTTCAATTCAGAAGTTGTATCTTTGCACCAATGAAAGGTCCTATCTCTCAATTTGTCGAGAAACATTACTTGCATTTTAATGCCGCTGCATTGGTTGATGCCGCAAAAGGTTATGAAACTCACCTAACTGAAGGTGGTAAAATGATGGTTACTTTGGCTGGTGCCATGTCTACTGCAGAACTTGGTAAAAGTTTGGCGGAGATGATTCGTCAAGGCAAAATTGACATCATCAGTTGTACTGGTGCAAACCTCGAAGAGGATATCATGAATTTGGTGGCTCATAACCATTACAAACGTGTTCCTCATTACAGAGATTTAAGTCCTCAAGACGAGTGGGATCTTCTTGAAAATCATTACAATAGAGTAACAGATACTTGTATTCCAGAGGAAGAAGCATTTCGTAGATTGCAAAAGCATATCCATGGTATTTGGAAGCGTGCCGATGATGCTGGAGAGCGTTATTTCCCTCATGAATATATGTATCAAATTTTGTTGAGCGGTGAGCTTGAACAATATTATGAAATTGATCCAAAAGATAGCTGGATGTTGGCAGCAGCAGAAAGAAATTTACCAATTGTGGTTCCAGGATGGGAAGATTCTACCATGGGTAACATTTTTGCGAGCTATGTGATCAAAAATGAAATTAAAGCGTCTACCATGAAAAGTGGTATTGAATACATGGCTTGGTTGGCAGATTGGTACGTGAAAAATAGCGAAGGAAAAGGTGTAGGATTCTTCCAAATTGGTGGTGGAATTGCGGGCGATTTCCCTATTTGTGTGGTTCCAATGTTGTATCAAGACATGGAAATGGAGAACATTCCGTTCTGGTCTTATTTCTGCCAAATTTCAGATAGTACAACCAGTTATGGTAGTTATTCTGGTGCCGTTCCTAACGAAAAAATTACTTGGGGTAAATTGGATATTCATACCCCTAAATTTATCGTGGAAAGTGATGCCACCATTGTTGCTCCTTTGATTTTTGCTTGGATTTTGGGTTGGTAAAATGAGGGACATTCAATCGTTTGAGGATGTGGGTAAAGTGGTTGACTTGCAATATAAGCAATTGCTAGAAAACGATTTAACCCGTAAGCACTTCGAACATTTGAATTTAGCTGAACACCTACCGAGAATTTATAACTTCTGGACATTTATTCTAGACATTGATGCAGCGAATCACCCTTATCAAGGGAGTGCATTTGGCGTTCATTCAAAATTGGGGTTGCAAAATCTCGATTTTGAAATATGGCAAAATGCCTTGAAACATGCGGTTGAATCGCAATTTCAAGGTGAAAAAGCCTCATTGATGCTTGAAAAAGCCAACCAATTGGGCATGATGTTTCAATATAAACTGGGTTTAATCGACGGATAATGGCAACTCTTATTCCTATTTTTAAAGAAATTAAAGCATTTGCTTTCGATATCGACGGTGTGCTCACTAAAGGTGATGTGCTGGTTACCGAAGAAGGATTTATGCTTCGTTCCGTGAACATTAAAGACGGGTATGCGCTGCAACATGCTGTAAAACAAGGGTACCCGATTGCAATTATTTCAGGTGGTAAGTCTGAAGGTATGCGTAAACGTTTTGAGGGACTTGGGGTGAAACATATTTATTTGGGTCAAGACCATAAAGAAGCTGCGTTTGCAGATTTTTTGCAAAAGATAAATCTGCAACCGCATCAAGTTGCCTACATGGGCGATGATATGCCCGATTTGCCTCTAATAAAGCAAGTTGGACTTGGATGTTGTCCTAATGATGCAGCTATAGACGTAAAAGATGTTGCCAAATATATTTCGCCAATCAAAGGCGGTGAGGCATGTGTACGTGAGCTCATTGAACGGGTTATGAAAGTGCAAAACACATGGTTCAACGAAGATTCTCACCGTTGGTAGGATTTCTTCATTTTACATGTTGAATTTACTTATATTTGTTTTTGTATGATTGCGAGTGAGCTTTTAAGCGAACATTTAGATTGTTTGCGTTTGACAGATACGGTGGATGCGGCCATTGACTTTATGGAAAGTCAAGGTGTGTGTGAATTGCCAATTGTCGATAAAAAGAAACTTTATAATTATGCCCGGATTGCCTCTTTGCATTTAGAATCAAACAAACAACAATTGTTGTCTGAGGTAATCGCCTTCAATCAATTTACACCGAATGTGAAAATTGATCACCATATTTATGAAATTATCCCAGTATTGGCTGCCAACGATTTGAGTGTGGTTGCTGTTGTAGATTCGGATGAACAATTTCTTGGTTTGATTGACCAAAAAAGGTTGAACAAACAAATTACAGAGTCGTTGACTTACAGAGGGTTAGGAGCTGTATTGGTGTTGAAAGTGAGTGATCGTGATTTTGCACCTTCTGTTTTTGCTAGATGGATTGAGGAAAATGGTGCCAAAATTTTAGGGATGATGGTGCATACTACCCAAGAAGGTGAATTGATGGTCAATTTGAAAATTAATACCACCATCGTTAAAAATATTGTAGCAACTTTTCAACGTCAAAATTACAGAGTTGAACAAGTTTATTTATCTGAAGACTTCAATCAAAACAATGATAGAGCCATTGATTTGGCACTAAAATTCTTTGATTTTTAGTCTAAAACGAAAAAAAATGTGGATAATCTAAATATTTCTGATGAAATACATTAGATACTCGTTGCGTTTAGATATTTTTGAAAACGTATTCCTTTATCATGAACCAAGATCTCAATTCTAACAATCAAGATTTAATCAACGAAAGTGAAGTAAAGCCTATTACACTCATTGGGGTTGTCAATTTCTTTTGGCGTTGGAGAAAAGTATTTATCATTAGTGCCCTTTGTGCCATTTTGTTCTCTGTAGTGCTTACACATCCTGCAATTACAAAACCAAAATATGCTGCACGACATATTTTTTATCCTACAAAAAACAACTCTATTTCAAATGCATTGCTAACTGAATTGAATCAAAGACAATCAGATCCATTGGAATTCGGTGAAGAAATTGAAGCAGAAAAGGCACTTCAAATTTTGCAATCTGGTACTTTGTTAGGACGATTGGTGCGCAATTTCAATCTAATGAAGCATTATGGTATTGATCCAAAAACTGAAAAATTTCCACAATATGCATTAGACAATAAAATCAAAGAGAATTTTAGCTTTGAAAGAACCAGATACCTCAGTATTAAAATCGAGGTAATGGATGAAGATCCAAAAATGGCGGCTGATTTGGCCAATGGAATTGCCAATTTATACGATAGTATTACCACTGAAGTTCAAAATCAGGTAGCAACTCCAGCCTTGCAAATTGTTGAGCGAGCGCTGCAGGAAAAAAGAAATAAAATCCAAAATATCAAGGATGAATTGAGAAAGTTGGGTCAGAATGGTATCACAAACTACGAAGAACAAAGTAGGGCGTTGGCAGAAGAAATTTATAAAGCACAATCAAGTGGTAAAGTGGGTGAAATGAAAAAGCTTCTAGAGGAACAAAAGACATTGGTTGCTAGTGGTGGCGATTTTATTGCGCTCAATGAATTGATTAAATTGGAAGAAGAGAAGGAGAGTGATTTGATTACTCAATATGAAAAGAGAAAAGTAGACGTTGGTGAAACATTGTCGCACAAATTCACTGTTGAATCGGCTACGGTTCCCGAAATCAAAGCTTGGCCTAAACGCACTTTCATTATCATTTTATCTTTGTTTGGTACATTTTTCGCTACTGCCCTAGTTTTGGCAAGTATGGAATTGTTCCGCAGAAAATAATCCATGAATTTATTGCCAATGCATTTTTCGTCTAAGCAGAAGTTTATTCTGTTTTCGGCACTGGTGCTTACGGTATTTTTATTTGTTTTTGCCATTGTTGCGCAGCAATTTTGGGTTGTTTTAATTCCAATTGGTCTATTTGCCTTCATCGCGAGTATTTTATACACAGAAAAAGCCCTGTTATTTTTTGGCGCTTTGGCCCCACTTTCAGTGAATAACGACAATCTGTTTGGTGGATTTGGTATGTCCCTCCCAACAGAACCAATGTATATTTTACTTTTTCTATTGTTGTTGTTTCACGTTTTCAAAGAAGGTAAATTTAATTTGACCTTTTTTAAACATCCATTGGTAATAACGGTTGTACTTTATTTATCATGGTTGTGGATTACAAGTATTTTTAGTACCATGAATTTGGTGAGTGTAAAATTTAGCCTTGCAAGAACTTGGTACATTACGCTGTTTTTCTTTTTTGGTATTCGCATTTTTAGAGATTATAAAAACATTCATTGGTTCTTAAAGGCATTCACAATTTTCACTTTGGTTTGTGTGGGTTATACCCTAGTGATGCATTCTGCGGATGGCTTTTCAAGAAGTTCAAGTTATGGAATTTCTTGGCCATTTTTTCCAGATCATGGAATGTATGCAGCAGCCATTGCCTTTGCTTTCTTCATTTTGTTTTTCTATACATTTTACGTGCGTCAATTTGATTTTCACGTGTTTATTAGTCCTGTTTTATTGTTTGCACTCTTTATATTAACCTTCGGAATCATTGTAAGTTTTACTAGGGCAACTTGGTTGAGTTTGGTGGTGGCCTTTGGTTTATGGGGGATATTAAATTTAAAAATTAAATTTTCTTGGATATTGGTGGTGTTACTTTCTGTGGGAACGTATGCGGTGGTGCAGCAAGATGAAATTTTATATTCTCTTGAAGCAAACAAGCAAGGTTCAAGCGATGAATTAGAAGGGCACGTTAAATCTGTGAGTAACATTACTACAGATCCAAGTAATTTGGAACGCATCAACAGATGGAAATGTGCCAGTAGGATGGTGGCTGAACGCCCTTGGTTTGGGTTTGGACCGGGAACTTATGTTTTCAAATATGGACCTTTCCAGAAAAGCTCAGAATTGACCATTATTAGTACCAATTCTGGTGATTTGGGGGATGCTCATAGTGAATTTTTCTCTGCCATGAGCGAAATGGGTTTCATAGGTTTGATTTTATGGGCCGCTTTGGTGTTAGTTACCATTTCAACTGCTTTTAAAGTAATTTACACAACCACTGTTTTAAAGGTAAAATTAACGGCTACCTTGGTGCTTTTGGGTTTAATTACCTATTATGCACATGCCGTTTTAAACAATTACAGTCAATACGATAAGGTGGCTGTTCCCCTTTGGGCATTTACAGCAATTATTGTAGTTTTGGATATTTACCATAAAAATGGCATCAACCATGCTCAAAAAACTGTTTAAACAGCCATTATTTAATGTTGGATTTGCCGTTTGTGCAATTTTTGCGGTGTTGGGTACACTAGGTTATGCGATTACGCCCGATACTTCAGAGGATGCCAATCAAATTATGCCTGAATGGGCAAGTTTGTCGCCAGGAAGTAGCAAGTTGTTTGTTCAAAAATTGCGTTCAGAACCTAGGTCACCGTTTTTTTGGATTTTGGGGGATAATGGTCTCGGAGAGATGATTTCCGTCTCCGACAGTTTTAAAACCCAGCAAAATCAATCACAACTCACATTTTTCAATGAAAAGCGGGGTATGTATTTGACCATGAACATCGATTCTTTGCAGCTTGGAAAAATTCAAAGTCGTTATTTCTTGTTAGGTACCGATAGATTTGGTCGCGATATTTATAGTCGTTTGGTAATTGGTGCAAGGGTATCTTTAAGTATCGGCTTTTTAGCCATGTTTTTAAGTTTAATTATAGGCATTTTTATTGGATTGGTTGCGGGATATTTTGGAGGTAAAATTGATCAGTTTTTAACATGGGTGATCACGGTATTTTGGTCCATTCCCACGTTGCTAATAGCCTTGGGATTGAGTTTTTTCTTGGGGAAAGGGTATTTTCAAGTTTTATTGGCTACAGGATTGAGTAGCTGGGTGGAAGTAGCGAGGGTTGTGAGAGGGCAAACCATGCAGTTGAGAAATAGAGAGTTTATATTGTCATCGAAAATCGCCGGATTTTCTTCCATGCATATAATGTTTAAACACATATTACCCAATTTAAAAGGATCGCTTACTGTGCTCGCAACTACAAATTTTGCTGCGGCAATACTTTTAGAAGCAGGTTTGGGTTTTTTAGGACTTGGGGTAGCGCCTCCCACACCGAGTTGGGGTATCATGGTTAAAGAGAATTTGGGATATTTGGTGATAGATAAGGCTTATTTGGCCATTATACCAGGCTTTGCTATCATGATGCTCGTAATGTCGTTTAATTTGATGTCTATGGGCATCAAAGATGCGGATGACCATCATGATTAATAAAATTATTAAAACGTAGCTAGAATTATTTTTCAAGATTCATTTGATTTATTAGAATGATTATTAAACCATTTTGGTATTCATAGCTAAATCAACAATTATTATAGTTCACAGCAGGCTTTCATTGGAGTTTGAGATGAAAATAAATAACATTTTATCAGTAAAATCTATTGATATCAATACCTTTATCTATTAGCAATGCATTTAACTATCTAATCATGCTCTCAGGGTATTTTTGACTCATTATTACTAAATCTTTCGAATACGATAAAAATGATTGCTTAGCTAAAACGATACTAGTTCCTTGAATTCCATACTTTCTTTGAGCTTGAATGTAACTCAGTTCTCCTTTTTCTACTTCTGATACTACCTGTAATTTAAAAGATAAGCTATAATCTCGTTGACTACGCTTCTGTTTTTGTTCTACTTGCTTCTTCATTTTATAAGTTGTTTGTGTGACAACTTATTTCAGGACGGGAGAGAGACATAAAAAAAGGGGCTTATAGCCCCTTTTTTTATGTAATATTTATGGTTAAATTAATGAATATAAATAGATGCTTTGAATGTTTGTTCGTTGCTAGAACCTTTGATCCAATAAAGACCAGTGTTCAATCGCGCAGGAACAACAGACATGTTTTCGGTTACTTTTTCAACGGCAACTTCTCTTCCGCTCATATCGTACCAATGCAATTCAGAAGCTTGAATTCCTTGGATATTTAACATAGTACCAGATTTAACTGGGTTAGGATAAACAGTTACAACTGGGTTGCTGATGTTTTTAGTAGAAACATGACTGATTGCAACTGGTATATCTGCTGTATCTGTACATCCGTTTGAAGTGCTTGTTGTAACCAATTTGATGGTGTAGTTACCCTCTGCCGCATAAGTATGTGCAGCTGGCAAACCAGATGTTGTATTACCATCACCCCAGTTCCAAGAGAAGGTCATTCCTGCTGTTGTGATAGGAGTACAAGTTACCAAACGAGGCCAAGCAAGCGTCCATGTAAAACCAGCAGTTGGCCTAGGAAGAGCTTTAACAGTAACAGGAGTTCTTGCTCCAAAACAACCATTAGACTCTGTAGCATAGTAAACTGTGATGTTAGACCACATTTGGCCTAAAGAAACTGTTTTACCAGTTGCATAAACAGAAGAAGTTGTTTCATCTGCATACCAATTGATGTTACCAGCACCCATTTCTACTTGGATTTCACCTAACCCTTTTTGACAAACATCGTTGTTGGTTACTTTGGTTACTGTAGGAGCAGTGTTCACAGTAACTTTTACGCTATCATAATTTGCGCTGCTGCAATTTTCTTCACGGGTTTTGAAATAAATGTAATTGATGTTGTTGGTTAAACCACCAACTGTGTATGTTTTATTGTTAGAAACAACTGAACCACCTTTGCTTGAGTACCAATCGATGTTACCCCACAAAGTAGATGCACCAACGGTTGCTGAATCACCTGAGCAAATTGTTGCATTGGTTCTAGTGAATACTGATGGAGCTTTTGCAGCAGTTACATTAATGGCAGTTCTACCACTTCCGCAAACGCCGTTCCAAGATTCTACATAGTAAGTTTGAGTACCACGAGAATTAACGGTTACATCATAAGTATTTCCTGTAGACAAAGGAGTAGATCCTGTTGCAACGTCGTACCAACGTAGAGAAGAACCACTAGATGGTGTTGCAGACAATGTTACTACTGCACTTGTATTGAAACAGATACTTGTATCTTTTACGTTACTTGGCAATGTTGGAGCGTAAGAACTTCCTACAAATGCTTTCACAGTAGCTCTTCCGCCCTTATAAATACAACCATTGTTGTTAGCTTGTGCATAGAATGTAGTATCTGCATACAATTGAGGAGTTTGATAACTGTTACCAGTATAGATTTTGTTTCCGCCAGTTTTCGCTGTCCACCACTCAATTACTCCTGCATCAGTATTTCCTGTAAGGTTTGCTGTTGCGCTTGAGCAAATAGAATCGTTTTTAGTGGTTAATGTAGTTGGATAAGCACTTGCTTTTTGATAAATGGTTAAAAATCCAGAAGTACAGGTACCATTAATAGATTTTACATGAAATGTATCAGGCTTTTGAACATTGGAAATAGTATATGAAGAACCCGTATAGAATGGATTGGCATCTGTTTGTTTTTTATACCAAGCAAATGTTACACCGGCATCTCCAGTAACGCTCATTCTAAGTGAATCTCCAATACAGCCGTTGGCTGCTTTAACCAAAGTAGGAGCCACAGGTTTGAAGTACACATCTTTTATTGTAGTGTCATAACACAAACCTGAAGTGTAAGTTACAACCATAGATTGCAATGCAACGGATAAGTTTTTCTTTGATCCAGATTTGTATTTTGCATCTACTGTGTTGAAGATATAAGTACTTCCATTGATAACCCAGTTATGGCAATAATCGTTATATCCATAACCTAATTCATCATAATATTGATATTGGTTGTAGTATACACTACCAGCCACATTTGTTTTCAATTGATTGGTGAATCTCAAAGTATCAATAACATTATAGCAATTGATATTTGTGGTAAAGTCTGTTCCAAATTTGTATTTCACAAATGGATAGTATTGCATATGTGCATCAAATGAAACGCCACCGATGTTTAATTGCAAACATCTATACCATTTACCACTCACCGAACCTACTGCCAAATTTCTACCTTCACCATCACCGTACTGCCATGCATTGGTAACAACACCTGGTTTTGAGTTTACACTGTCACTTTCAATGGTAATAATGTAAGGGAAATTACAGTCAACAGGAGTTGAGAAATATACATCACGTTTGATTCTGCTCAACAATAAAGAACCTTGAATGGTATCAAGTTTGAACGTTGTACTTGCCAACGCAGAGCCAGTAGGCAACGAGTCTGCTCCTGCTTTATAAAGTCTGCAATGTACATAAGTACTTTTTACTTTGGCAGCTGTATCATAAATGAAATAGCCGTAAAATCTAAATCCAGAAACTGTGATTGTAGTTGGCGCTCCAAAAAACTGTCCTAAACCTTGACCTTGTCCAACTGTCAGCGATCTATATTGGTAAGATCCACTGGCAATAGAGGTTGATAAATTGGTGAAATAGCTGGTATCGGTGTCGCATGTTTTGGGATTACTTGCTGACCTACTCGATACTTTTTTCATTCCAGTTTTTACTGGTATGTTGCTGATAATTTTGTAATTATCACTTGTAAATTGCCCGAACAGGTTCAAGCTCATAAACAATGCAACACAAATTGAGAGTAAATTTTTCTTCATCGTATTTATATTCAATATTCAGTGTAAATTAAGCGATAAATTTCTACATTTTCAAAAATAAACAGGTGAATTTTTTAAAATGACAAATTACTGTAATTCAATGATTGTTAATTGTGTGTTTTATTTCATTTTCATTTGTCTAAAGAATCAAGTATTTTCGCATCAAAATAATTTGCTATGGCCAATCAAATTTTAAAAGGTAAAAATGGAATCATTTTCGGTGCATTGAATGAAGCATCTATCGCTTGGAAAGTTGCAGAACAATGCGTTGCCGAAGGTGCAAATATTGTGTTAACCAATGCTCCAGTTGCTGCAAGAGTAGGACAAACTGAAGAATTAGCACAGAAATTGAATGCTCCATTGATTTACGCCGATGTAACCAAAATGGAAGATCTTGAAAACTTGATCTCTGGTGCAATGACCGCATTCAACGGTAAGATTGATTTCGTTTTACACAGCGTAGGAATGAGTTTGAACGTTCGTAAGAAAAACCCTTACACCGATTCTAACTATGATTATATGCACCAAAGTTTCGACATTTCTTCAATGTCGTTTCATCGTTTGATGCAATCTTTGATGAAAGCAGATGCTATGAACGATTGGGGTTCAATTGTTGCCCTAAGTTACATTGCTGCTCAAAGAACCTTCCCTGATTATGGTGAAATGGCCGATGCAAAAGCCCTTTTAGAAAGCTTTGCCCGCAGTTTCGGTTACCACTTCGGTAAACAAAAGAAAGTTCGTGTGAATACAATCTCTCAAAGTCCTACCAAAACTACAGCAGGTAGCGGAGTTGGTGGCTTTGACGCTTTCTATAACTATGCCGATAAAATGAGTCCGCTCGGTAATGCCTCTGCCGACCAATGTGCACAATATTGTGTGAGTTTGTTCAGCGACTATACCCGCATGGTTACCATGCAAAACCTCTTCCACGATGGAGGATTTAGCTTCACCGGAATCTCTACCGATTTGATGGAAGGGTTCTCAGATCAAGCACTAAACAAGTAACTAAATTCAATTTTCAATATATTCTAATCTAAAAACTTATGGGAAAAGGCGACAAAAAATCGAAAAGAGGTAAGCTTTGGAAAGGAACCTACGGGAAATCACGTCCTAAGCGTTTAACAAAAAAACCTCAGACGTAAAGTCAAAAAAGTAATTTGACTTTGAAACAAAAAAATGGCTCCCCAAAAGGAGCCATTTTTCATTTTATTTTATCAAAATAAATTTTTGGCATCGTTTTTGTAATATACACAACAAGATTGAAAAATCTTCAAGAATTACAGGTCTTACAGCTCTCTTTGTGCTTTTATACTTTTCTGTAATCTTGCCCAATTTTGTTGAAAAGAAGGTTGTGTCTCAACCCCGCAACCTTCCTTCAACATTTTCATGATTCCATGAAAATAAAACCAACTAAATTTATGGTGATAATCTTTTTTTCTGCCAAATAAAATCTTCTTGGGTGTATGCAACTCGGTCGTGAATTCTGCTAGCTCTGCCATGCCAAAACTCAAAATAACTTGGTTTTAACAAATATCCACCCCAATTCTCAGGACGTTTTAATTCTGTTCCACTATTGAGTAACAATTGTATACGTTCCTCTAAATTTTCATTTTTATCTATTTCACTGCTTTGCTGACTCACAATAGCGCCAGCTTGAGATCCCAACGGTCGAGAATAAAAATACGAATCGCTATCTTCTGCAGATATTTTACTAGCCGTGCAATGAATTCTCACCTGACGTTCCAAAGCAGGCCAGAAAAAATTAACGGCAACATTTGGGTTTGCCTCGATGTTTTTTCCCTTCGTACTTCCGTAATTAGTGAAGAACACAAGTCCCTCAGAAACAATTTCCTTCAATAAAACCACACGCGATGTAGGGAAATTTCCCTCAGAAATGGTGGCAATGTTCATGGCTGTTGGTTCTTCAACTTCTGCTTCAATGGCTTGGTTGACCCATAGTTGCAGGGCATCCAATGGATTTTCAGGCATGCTATCTACAGAAATACTTCCTTTCAGATAGTCTTTTCGGATGCTGCTTAAATCTTTTTTCATGGGTTTATTTGAACATGCCGCGCATTTTTCCACGGTTGTTGTTCATGGTTTTCATCATCTGACGCATTTGAGTAAACTGTGTCAATAATTTATTCAATTCTTGCACAGATCTACCACTACCAGCCGCAATTCTCTGCTTTCTAGAAGCATTTAAAAGTTCAGGCTTTTCGCGTTCTTGTGGTGTCATAGATTGAATTAAAGCCTCAATACCCTTGAATGCATTGTCGTCGATATCCAAATCTTTGATTTTACTTCCCACACCGGGCAACATTCCCAACAAATCTTTCATGTTACCCATTTTTTTGATTTGCTGCAATTGTCCCAAGAAATCTTCAAAGTCGAATTTATTTTTGGCAATTTTCTTAGAAAGGCGCTGTGCTTCTTCCTCATCGAAAGTGGCTTGCGCACGCTCAACCAAAGAAACAACGTCTCCCATACCCAAAATACGGCCAGCCATACGATCAGGGTGGAACACGTCTAATGCGTCCATTTTTTCGCCGTTTGAAACAAACTTAATCGGTTTGTTCACCACAGATTTGATGGAAAGAGCTGCACCACCTCGGGTATCACCATCGAGTTTGGTTAAAACCACACCGGTAAAATCCAAAACATCGTTGAAGTTCTTTGCGGTATTTACAGCATCTTGACCCGTCATTGAATCCACAACGAATAAAATTTCTGTTGGATTTAATGCTTTTTTGAGGGACGCTATCTCGTCCATCATTTCTTTGTCGATAGCAATACGACCAGCGGTATCTACAATCACCACATTGTGGTTGTTGGACTTGGCATATTTGATTGCATTTTCGGCAATGCTGATGGGGTTATTGTTTTCGTTTTCAGTGTAGTAGCCAACTTCTGTTTGAGAAGCCAACACGCGGAGTTGCTCACGTGCCGCAGGACGGTATACGTCGCCGGCCACTACCAAAGGATTTTTACCTTGACTTTTTAAATATTTACTGAGTTTTCCAGTGAAAGTGGTTTTACCAGAACCTTGTAAACCTGCTATCAAAATGATTGCTGGTGAACCTTTTGTAGAAAGTTCTTGGGTAGTACCCCCAAACAAAGCAACGAGTTCATCGTGAACAATTTTGGTGAGTAATTGTCCTGGTGAAACAGATTTAATTACATTTTGACCACGGGCTTTTTCTAAAACATCGTCGGTGAAAGATTTGGCAACTTTGAAATTCACGTCGGCCGCTATCAGGGCTCGGCGAATTTCTTTCACAGTTTCGGCAACGTTCAGCTCGTTGATGCTGCTTTGTCCTTTAAGCGATTTAAACGCTTTTTCTAATCTGGATTGCAGGTTTTCAAACATAGGCTGCAAAGATACCCATTTTTTTTCATCAAAGTGAAGAAAATCGACCACTTACAAAGGCTGTTTATAAAAATAGCACCGAACTTTGTATATTTGTGAAAATATTCAAAAATGCCGTATTTTTTTACATCCGAATCGGTGTCTGAAGGGCACCCAGATAAAGTGGCTGATCAGATTTCTGACGCCCTCATCGATAACTTTTTGGCTTATGACGCAACCAGTAAAGTTGCTTGTGAAACATTGGTAACAACAGGTCAGGTTGTTTTGGCTGGTGAAGTAAAATCAACTGCTTACCTAGATGTTCAAAGCATTGCTCGCGGTGTAATTGCCAAAATTGGTTACACCAAAAGTGAATATATGTTCGATGCTAATAGTTGCGGTATTTTATCTGCAATTCATGAACAAAGTTCTGATATCAACCAAGGTGTTGAACGTAAAAATCCTGAAGATCAAGGTGCTGGTGACCAAGGTATGATGTTTGGTTTCGCAACAAACGAAACAGAAAATTATATGCCTTTGCCTTTGATGTTGGCTCACTTGCTTTTACAAGAACTTGCCGAAATGCGCAGAGAAAACAACGAAATCAAATACTTGCGCCCAGATGCTAAAAGCCAAGTAACCATTGAGTATTCTGATGATCACAAGCCAGTGAGAATTGATACCATCGTTATCTCTACCCAACACGATGATTTTATAAAACCAGCTTCTGCGTCTGATGCAGACAACCTGAAAGCCGACAACGAAATGTTGGCCAAAATCAACCACGATATCATCAATATTTTGATCCCTCGCGTGAAAGCTAAATTAGATGCTTCATTGCAATATTTGTTCGACAACAACATCCAATACCATATCAACCCAACTGGTAAATTTGTAATCGGTGGTCCTCACGGAGATACAGGTTTAACAGGTCGTAAAATCATTGTAGATACCTACGGTGGTCGTGGTGCTCACGGTGGTGGAGCTTTCTCAGGTAAAGATCCCTCAAAAGTAGACAGAAGTGCAGCGTATGCTACACGTCATATCGCGAAGAACCTAGTTGCGGCTGGTGTTTGTGATCAAGCTTTGGTACAAGTGAGTTACGCTATCGGTGTGGCTGAACCTGTGGGTGTTTATGTAGATACTTATGGAACTTCTAAAGTTTCTAAAACCGACGGTGAAATTGCCGCTATCGTAAAAAATATGCCGGAATTCAGCCTTCGTCCTTACCATATTGAACAACGTTTTAACCTTAGAACGCCAATCTATTTGGAAACTGCGGCATACGGACACATGGGTAGAAACCCTGAAACCGTTACCAAGGTGTTCAATGAGGGAAAACCTAATGAACTTAAAGTTACTGTGAAATTGTTCCCTTGGGAAGAATTGAACGCAGTTTCTGCTGTAAAATCAGCTTTTAGCCTATAATATAAAATCATCATGTGTGGAATTGTAGCCTACATTGGAAATAAAGAAGCCTTTCCTATTGTTGTAAAAGGACTTAAACGTTTAGAATACCGCGGGTACGATAGTGCCGGTGTTGCACTTCTAAATGGTGATATGCGCATTTACAAACAAAAAGGGAAAGTGGCTGACCTTGAAGCCATTACCGACGGACAAGATATCTCTGGTTCTATTGGTATGGGACATACGCGTTGGGCCACTCATGGTGAACCTAACAATGAAAATGCCCACCCGCACTTGAGTCAATCTGGCGATCTTAGCATCATTCACAATGGAATTATTGAGAACTATGCTACGCTTAAGGAGGGACTTAAACAGCGCGGACATGTTTTCACAAGTGACACTGACACAGAGGTGTTGGCGCATTTGATTGAAGATGTGATGGAACATACTGGTTTGCCTTTGGCAGATGCAGTGCGCTCTTCGCTCAAACAAGTGGTTGGTGCTTATGCCATTGTAATTTTAAGTAAAAATCACCCTGAACACCTCATCGCTGCCCGTAAAGGCAGTCCGCTTGTTGTGGGAATGGGTAAAGATAGAGGTGAATTCTTCTTCGCATCTGATGCTACACCAATCATTGAATATACCAATAAAGTGGTGTACTTAAATGATGGTGAAATTGCCATCGTTGAGAAAAAAGAATTGATCATCAAATCAATCGACAATGTGGTTCAAGTTCCTTATGTTCAAGAACTTGAGTTGAATCTAGAGCAACTTGAAAAAGGTGGTTACCCACATTTCATGTTGAAGGAAATTTACGAGCAACCACGTTCTATTTTTGATAGTTTCAGAGGTCGTTTTGATGCGGGCACAGGAGAAATCATGATGCGCAGCATGGAAGACTATGCCGACCGCTTGAAAGAAATTAAACGTTTAATTTTAATTGGTTGTGGAACAAGCTGGCATGCTGGTTTGGTTGCTGAATATTTGTTTGAAGATTTGGCAAGAGTTCCAGTTGAAGTTGAATACGCCTCTGAATTTAGATACAGAAATCCTGTCCTTTATCCAGACGATTTGATCATTGCAATTTCACAAAGTGGTGAAACGGCAGATTCTTTGGCAGCCATGGAGTTGGCAAAGAGAAAAGGATCATCGGTTTTCGGTGTGTGTAATGTTGTTGGAAGCAGCATTCCAAGAATGAGCCATGCTGGGGCTTACACCCATGCAGGTCCTGAAATTGGGGTTGCAAGTACCAAGGCATTTACTGCTCAAGTGACCGTTTTGGCGTTGATGGCAATTGGTATGGCTAAGTTGCGTGGAACCATGAATATCAAAGAAATCACAGCTTTCATGAACGAACTGGAAACCATCCCTTCAAAAATTGAAAAATCGTTGTTGTTGAATGATGCCATTGTAGATTTGGCAAACAAATACAAAGACGCCAAGAATTTCTTGTATTTGGGACGTGGATACAACTTCCCAGTGGCTCTTGAAGGCGCTTTGAAGTTGAAAGAGATCAGTTATATTCATGCTGAGGGATATCCTGCCGCAGAAATGAAACATGGACCTATTGCCCTCATCGACGAAGAAATGCCTGTTGTGGTAATTGCTACCAACAGCGAACATTACGAAAAGGTGGTGAGCAACATTCAAGAAGTTAAAGCCCGTAAAGGAAAAGTAATAGCAGTGGTAACAGAAGGCAACCGTGGGTTGGATTCAATTGTAGACCATGTAATTGAAGTTCCTGAAACCATTGAAGCTTTGAGTCCGTTGATTAACACAATTCCATTGCAATTGTTAAGTTACCACATTGCGGTAATGCGCGGTTGCAACGTAGATCAACCAAGAAATTTGGCAAAATCTGTAACGGTGGAATAAACATCTTCTTTAGAATAAACATTTTAAAAGCCCTCTAATTTTAGAGGGCTTTTTGTTTAAGATCAGATTTTCACATCCCAATTTTCCACGTGAACTAACCTGACGTAAAAACCTTGTTATATCCAGTGTTTCTTCTTATTTTTCGATAAGAGCTGTAAAGTTGTTAATGTTAATGTCCTTAATTTTACCGTTGCAATTCTTCTTAAGCTTACCCAATAAATATGGTCCCGTTTTTTCTTCGTAACCAAGTCGAATATAGGTGTAACAGTTCTTTTCTTTGTGTTCAGAATACTCTGCCACGAAATAAACGTTTCCTGTTTTTTCACTTTCGTCTGATTCTCCGCCTAAGAAGAAACTTGAAATTATATCTGCTCGTCCGCTTTGAATGTGGCTTGTCTTGCCGAATTCAACCATTTCAATTTTATAGTCAATTGTCGTGTAGTTAATGCGTTTTATTTTCAACGCAATTGCGAGATTACCCTTTCTGCCAGTCAGAACTATTTGCTTTCCAATTTTAGGTATATTAGGAAAATAGGAAGTGTCTTTGCCGTTGATTAAAAGCAGGCTGTCTTTAAGCTCAAATTTCTCAAAATCCATTTCTTTAAGCCCTTGAATGAAACTTTCTGAATATTCGGCTCTGTTTTTTACCACTATTTCAGTTACTCTTTTTACTTTATTAGAATCATTTTTGTCATTTTTTAGATAGTCCGCTGAAACTGGTTTAATGGTGTGTGAAGGTGCAGGAATACTTTCTTGGTCTGTCGCTGAATTGTTACAAGCCATAAAGGAAAGTCCAATTAAAATTGTCAATATGCTTTTAAATGTCGTCAGAATTTCCCAACCGCTGTATGTGTTTTTAATTGCCAATATTCAGATTAAATACGAAACTAAAACAATCACTTATGATTTCCAAATTGTACTAAGGCATTGATTTTATTTTATTTGCAATAAATGCAAAGTGCGTTTTGGTAATTAAACATAACTTGCACTTCCTCGGAATATGGTTGTCAATTTTCTAAAGGCCCCGTGATTTTATGAAATAGAATAGGAAAATATATTTGCTGGTATTTTTTACCGTATCAATGTAATCACCCCGTTCACTTGTTTAGGTGCATTTTCAGTACCATTTAAATAGAATTTATAGAGCACAAAATAACTTCCAGACGGACATTCGGCGCCAATGTTATGAACTTTTCCATTCCAAAATGATTGATTATCATTGATGTCTGCTTTGTCGTTTTGGTAAACCAATGTCCCCCAACGGGTGAAAATTTGAATGTCGTATTTAAAAGGAACGTGGTTGTATCCAATTACAAATTGATCATTAAATCCGTCTTGATTTGGTGTAAAAGTGTTGTACAAAAAATATTTCAATGAATAAACGTTTACACGCTTACAAAGGGTGTCTTTACACCCCAAACTATCGGTAGAAATCAAACAAATGTTATAGGTGGAATCGATAATATTTTTAAACGTTTTTGAGGGATGTTGGGTTGACGTATCGAATTGGCCATCCCCAAAATGCCAAATGAAAGAAACATGATTCATGCTTTTTTGAAAGAATGAAAATTCAGGAACTTTGCTTGAATCAATATCAAAATCTGATTTTAATGCACTTAAATGAAGTTGGATTTTCACAGTAGAGTCACAGCCGTTTTGAGCAGTAATGGTATCATAAATAAAATTTGGCGCTATGTAATTTTTATTTCTGTAAGAATATACTTGATTTTTACATAAATATTCATGCCAAGATGTGTCGTAAATTGGTTTGACCACAATATTCCTGGTTACTATAGAATCACAGCCAAAGACCGTAAAGAAAGAATCAACATGTGTAGAATTTGATGTATATACTTTACCACCAAACCAAATAGAATCGCCCTTGCAAATGTCATATTTTTGAGAAACCGCAGTATCGTTGTGAATTGCAATGTTGATTTTAAGTACTGAATCGCATTGGCAATGATTTTTGAGTGTATCATAAAAAGTTCCTGATTTAAAATACAACTTAGAATTGACCTTAAACGTGTCGTTTAAACAACCCGAGAAAGCCAAATTGGTATCCGAAAAATGGTAGGGAAAAATGGTCACTGGCGTTAGTGGGCTGTCAAAACAGGCTTGATACATGACCCCAGACACTTTGTATTTTGCTTTAGGATCTCGGTTGAATAGCGTATCAACAATATCTATAGAATCTGAGTTGCCTTGCTTGTAAACCACTTGCTTGATGGTGTCATTTTTGGTTTGATTTTCCCAAATGATACGGTATTTTTTATTGGGGAGGGGGTTGTGAATTTTAACAATGGATTTATTTTGGCAAATGAGGGAAGAGTCAATCACAATTTTTGTTTCAACCGGAGTGCATCCTATCAAAGAATCGATAACACCAACCAAACTATCGGCACAGAAATGGAGTTTTTTGGTGATGTTGTTGTATCGAATATCGTTGACTTTGTAATTGTTTTCCTTCACCAATTTGTAGGTGTGAATGGGTACAAGTTTGGTAGGAGTAATTTTAAAAACTTTGATTCTGGCACTATCAAAACCCAAGTAAAGATTGTCGCAATTATCAACATAAACACCAGATTGAACGCGGATAATTTTATTGGGAAAAGAATCAAAAAGGATAAGCTTGCCATTGTGTTTGTTAAAAACCTGATAGCGTTTACCATCGTAGTAACACAAATACCGAGAATTCACTCCCAAACAATGAAGAATGACACCTTGTCCATAACCTTCGGGATTGGGATTATGATTGGATTTTGTAGCAACGCCAATGATCCATTCTGGATTTCTATGATTCCATTTTTCTTTGCTTAAGGAATCATTTAAGGATGCAATGATATTTAAGTGTTCAGTTATGTAAGAAGAATATTTAAATTTCCATGTATGTCGTGGTCCAAGTCCTCCGTTATAATTGATAAAAGCTTGATCATCATCATCCAGAACAATTTTAATTGCTGCAAATTTGACAGTATCTGGACTTATTGCTTTAAAGCAATTTTTGCACGTATCTGAAATTTTACCATACAATATTTGATCCCAATTAGATGTATATCCACTCCAATCACATCCTTGAACCCATCTGGATTGTTTGTCGGTGCATTTTGTAAAAAACGATCCCCTGTAAAAAATGGAATGAATGGAATGGTAGGCGCTATCCCATAAACCATTGGTATCAAGGCTCACAAATTCTGCATTTCCAACATTGCGACTAGAATGTGGACCAACATAAATTTTGTTTTCATATCGGTTTACAGTAAAAGAATTTATTCCTCCACCGTAAATCTCAAGAGAAAATTGATAATAATTATCAATATTAATGGTTCCAAGAAACACCCATTTTAGATTGCCTTTGGTATCGTATTTTGCAACTCTTGGAATGTCTAACCAATTGACTGCCCCTCCATAGATGTAAGTATTTCCGGCATTGTCATGTTCAACATCAACGGCCATATTTTCAAACAATTTATTCGAATATGGATTTGATATTTTGAGTGTATCAATAAATTTAACCCAAGGGTCGATGGTTAAGGTAGCATTTTTTAAGTTCAGTGATTTTTGAGGGACATTGAATCCTATAATACTGTTGACACTTGTATATTCAATGGGTACTTTGGAATTTGGGGTGAAAGCATTTAGTCCAAATTCAGCATACTGAAATTCAGAATTTTGCCATTTCAAAAAAGTATTTTCAAAGATTTCCGGAGTTACAATTTGTCCCTTGAACAGGTATTGTATTTGAATATCTTTTAGGTTTGCTTTTGGATGAACGACTAAAGAATATTTGAATTGACCATGTTTAGCAGAATGTAATAGAAGGTCAATATTTTGATAAAGGTTTTGAACAATTAAATCGGTGGTTCCGCTGAGGTGTTTATTGGGAAAATGGTAAATGTACTTTTGAGGAAGAAAATTGGGTTGAATAAATTTCCTGGAGTGATTGGGTTGAATAAATTTTACCTCAAAAGTCTTGTTAGGCAATGCATTGGTATTTGAATAATAAAATGAAAACCCTGAATCTGAAAATTTCCAGAACCCTCTATTTGTGGGCAAAACATACGTTTGTTTATGCTCAAATTCTAGAAAGGGTGTTTTAGCAAAATCTGATATTTTGGCAGTAAATTGACCAAATGAAGCACACAAAAACAAAGTGTTTATGACAAAGAAAATGAACGTTTTGCGTTGCTTCATTCGGTAAATATAATGATTTTTTTTAGTAGGGCAATCCACCCCAATTTTGGGGTATTTCACCCGCCTCATTTTTTCAATTGTCGTTTTTTTTGAAAATTATTTGCATTTTCTGCAAAACAAAATTTGTTTTCTTAATGTTTCGCCTATCTTCGTGGAACTTAAT